>JGI24702J35022_10000156_pt1 | contig 35243 bp, 31 predicted proteins | sample TergutTh196P4_FD_35022 | JGI IMG/M metagenome (IMG submission 35022) | reverse complement strand
TTGCGTGTTTTGTTGTGTATTTTGCATGTGATGTATTTGTGTTGATTGTTTATAAATTATTTGTTATCTTATATGTTAAGTCGTTGTATTTGATAAATAATGTGGGTTTATTTGTGTCTTTTGTGTTTGTTGTTTGTGGGGGGTTTTTGTTGTTTGTAAGCGGTTTGTTTAATGTTCGTGCGTTCTACGTGGAGTTAAGTTTTTTGCAGTTTAGCCGTAGCCATGCCACACGTTGGCCTTGCATCTCGAGTTCATACACTGATTTCGAGCGCAGGTGTTTTTTCGTAATGCTATGGTCCTCTTTTGTCTTTCGGCGTTGGATAATACGATGGCCACCTATATGTTTCATCAATCTAGGGCCGCTTTCGGCGATGTCAATTCAGCCTTTTACGGACGCACATTGGTCGTGTTGGTGTTGTTTTGTTTTTTGTTGTAGTTCTGGTGGTGTTTGGTGCAGATTTTGTCTTTTTAGTTTTTTTGTTTGTGTTTTTTGGGTTTATTGGTTGGTGTTTGGCTGTGCATATTTTTTCATGCGTTTATCGTGAACAATCAGAGCAATTATAAGTATTACAACTATCACAACTGCCCTAACTAATAACATCATCCCAATAAATATCGTATTTGGAACCACTGTTGAAGGAGTATCTCTGTTACTAGATGAATTCGTATCAGTATCATGAAATACATCATCATCGTTATCACCATATGTAGCAACGTTATCTAAAATTTTACCACCATGTGCATCAAAAAAATAAACACCACCCAAAACGGAGTTTCTGTTGTATACGCCACCACCATAATCAGCAGTATTACTAGTAATTGAACCACCAACTATAGTAAAGTTACCCCAGTTACACACACCACCGCCATCCTCAGCAGTGTTACCTAAAATTTCGCCACCAAACATTACAAAAATGCCACCATTGCACACTCCACCACCATTAGTTGCCGTGTTGCCTGAAATTTCTCCACCATACATCATAAAAATAGAATCTCCTCCACCATTGTACACGCCACCGCCATTGCCAATAGCTCGAGCGTTGTTGCCTGAAATTTTACCACCATACATCTCAAAAACACCCGCGTTCATCACACCCCCTCCATAACTATGTTCAACAGAAGAAAAGAAGCTACTGCCACCAATACCCACATAGTTATCTGAAATTTCGCCAGCACGCATAATTAAAGTACCCATATTGACTACTCCACAACTACGAGTGCCATTTGTATGAGTTATAATAATGCCATTAATAATCAGTATGCCACCGCTATCAACTTGAAGAATGGCGGCAGTCGTTGCACCGATTAGTTTGTAAAATCCGGATGCTTTGTTACTTGTTAAGGTAATGTTTGTGAACGCTGAAATAATAAGTGAACCATCTGTTATTGTGATGTCTTTGTCAAGGGCTATAACAACAGGCCCATCAAATTGTCGATCAGTAATAGCATTTTTAAGTTCAATTTCATTGCTAACCACAATGTCAGAAATTCCAGATACAAAAGGAGAAACATTCTCAAATGCAGAAATAAAAAAGAATAACCCAATACTAACCATAAGCAGTAAAGAAACAAGAAATACAGCCTTTCTGTTATAGAAACTATGCAAATCAATCTTGAATTTAATATTTCTCCTCATGCATGAAACCTCTTTAGCGAAAGGTAGCTACAAAAATTGGTACATCAAAACACCATTTATAAACATTGCTACAAAAGACCAAACAAGAATAGAAAATAACAAAAAACCGAAAACACTAATAATTTGAAACCTGCAAACTCAACTTATTATATTTAGTCTATGTGATTTCGGAAAACTGTGTGGTTATTGGTTGTGGGTTGGGTTGTTGTAGTTTGGAGGTTTTAAGTGTTTTTTAGTGAACATCACTATCACAGCTATAGCGATGCCTGCAAAGAGGAGTGCGCCAACCCACAACAGAAAGGATGGCTGAAACACAAAACTTGGTGGTTGGTTTTGTTCAGGTTGTTGAGGGTAATTGGTATCAGTTGTTGCTGTTGGATTTGTTGGTGGGATTGTTTGCGTAGGTGCAGGTGAAGAGGCACCCGGCATAGTGAATGTTTGAACCTTACTCCAACCGCTCGTCGCATCAGCCGTAAAGATAGATAAGCTAAATATACTGTCAGGTCTTTCGAGATAATAATGTCCAATTCTTGCTTCAACTCGAAAATCCACCTGAGCACCAGTGGCATAATTTGCAGGACGTGACACTATACTACCTTGCGAATATAATGATGGGATCCATGACTGAAAACCCCCTCCATACAGATCTATTGATTGAACTGTTGAACCCCAATCCTGCCATTCATCACCAAAATATCCCTTAGACTGAACAAAAAAATACAGATAATAGTTAATGCCTTTTGAGTCATTGTATGGTATGAAGTGTTGGTTTTTTATTGTAATTTCTATTGTCTTGTTCTCTATGTGGTAGCCTGGTGTAATGTTTGTGATTTTTTCTCCTGTGTACTGATCAATAGTATTCGAGGTAACAGATGGTACATCATAGGAGTAGTCAACAAACTTTACAGTGAATTGTGGAACTGACGGTTTAGATGTAGCTTGTGCATTTGCAGGTACAATTGATAATATAAGCAGATTTGTTACTAACAAAACAATAAGCAACACTGTAAAAGTTTTGTCTGTAGGGTTCATAATTATTTTGTGGTAGTGAGGTAATAAATATCTTTGCCTAATTCATCTCTACAGCAAAAAATTTTTTAAAAACCAGTATGTAGTATCACATGATTCCGAAAAGTATGAACAACTTATGAATTTATGGGTAGAAAGGAAAAGAGAAAACAAACGATGATTCTTAAAAATCACTTTTGTTGTGTTTTGTGTGGTTTTTTCATTTTTTTCTGTGTTTCTATTTCTTTTTGGGTATTTTTCTGCTGTTTTTTGCGTTACTTTTTTTGCATGGTTTTTTTCATGTTTAATATTTTCTCTTGGAGTCAACATTTTTGCTTGACTAGTGTTAATAGTTTAAGAGTAGAGATTTGTAGTTTAATAACCTTCGCGAATGGGCAAGTTCACGAAAAATAATGGTGAAATGCAAGAATTATTCTCCAAAAAGAAACGTTAAAAACAGCAAAGCTATGAAAAATGGTTTATTGCCTAAGGTGAAAACTCTTAATAGTTTTCGTTTATCAGAGTTATTATTCTATTTGGATCTTTACAAAATGTAACTAAAATTTTTGAAGACAAGCCAAAAAAACATGTCTAAAAAGAAACTGTTCTCTTAAACGCTTTATGCTTTGTTTTAACATTTGTTCCAAGTTTTTAGTCTTTATTATTTTTGTATTTTTAAACTGAATAAATGCATTATCAAATGGTCAAATTAGACGTATAAAAACACAAAAACTGCATGGCAACACCAGTAAAACTGTCAAGATAATAACTAAGACTAACGACTATAGCAAGTAACTAAAAGTTTTACTGTATTCTATGTATCACTGTACATTGTGAAGTACGATCAGTTTTGTGTAATGTCAAGAGTAAATGTTGTGAAGAGATTGTGTGAAAAATCGTTTAATGACAATGCACAATAGTTTAGACCCGTCAAATATATGGTAAAATTTTTCTCGTGCTGCTAATTAATCCTTTTTTTACGATGCTCTTAAATATTTTATGTCATCAACGATTTTTGTCCCAAACTTTTTATCCGAAGAAGTTATCAAGTACAATTAACTCGATATTTGTTATGAGATGATTTTATGCGACAGGTAGATATGACAAAAATTGATTTAACAATGGGGTCTGTAACCAAAATGGGTGATTTTGTCGCTGAAGAGGTTCCCCTAAAAATAATTATAAATGATGTTTACAGTTTTGTTATTTGGTGTTCGCCTTCACAATTTAAAGAACTATCAGTGGGTTATTTATTTGCAGAAGAAATTTTGCACACTATAAACGAAATTGAAAGCATCACATCATGTGAAATGACAAATATTTGCAAATTACAATTTAAATCAAATATAAATGTTGATAACCGTGTGAAAAATAGGCGTAAAAGCGCAAGAATCGTATCGCTCCTAAAAAACTCTACTTCTGCATATCAGCATGACGATAAAATTGTTACTGTAAACTCTAACATTACTGTAAAAGCTCAAACCTTACTTGAAGCTATTAAACAGATGAATGAAAAAGCAAAAGAATTTAGAGCAACAGGTGGCCTACATGATAGTGGTATCTTTAAAGCTGATGGTCAGATGGTTGCTTTCTCAGAAGATGTTGGACGTCACAATACTGTTGACAAAGTTATCGGCAAAGGTTTACTTTCGCAAATAAATTTTGGGCAATGTTTCATGCTAATTACCGGACGTGTACCTGGTGATATGATCTACAAAACTGCAAAAGCAGGTTTACCTATAGTTGCATCTGTAGCAGCAGTTCTAAATTCAGGTATAATTTCATCCCAAAAAGCTAACATCACATTAGCAGGATTTGTACGCGACAACCGCATAAACATTTATACACACCCTGAACGTATAACATCACATTAACTTTTTAATTTATTCTTCCTAACTAATGGTAGCCTATGTTTCGTTTGTGGAAAAGAAGTAAAAACTGCAAACTTGGACAATGGTCGGGAAGCCTAACAAACAAGGCAGTTAACCATTACGGAAACCTTCTAAATATGGTTTGAAACACTGCTATACGCCATGTTTTAGGGGTAAAATGTGGGTTTTTGGAGGTTGTCTAATGATTAACAGTTTTAATCTCTTTTATTTTTATCATTTGCTATTGATGGTTCTAACCAATTTCTTGAACTGAATACAGATTTGTTACAAAGTTTTACTTTAAGAGTATCTTCATAGGGACACATTTCCACACATCTTGTACAGAGCATACATTGAGACGTACCAATTTTTCCACCTTTTTGTTCATAGACATCATTAACCTGTACAAAACACACACGTTTACATACACCACATTTAGTACATTTCTTCTCATCTTTCTCGATGTAAAGTAATGGCAACCCCTTAAAAGATTTGATTTGATTAAGAGCTGATATGGAAGCTCCTGCAGGACAGAAACGACACCAAACTCTTCGAATAAAAAACGCGCCAATCAAAGTGGTAACTACAAAGATGATAGCAAAAATTTGACCTGGCGTTGCTTCGACAAGGCTTGTGATATTACTCAAATATGGATAACTAATGTTAATATTGCCTAAAATTATATGTCCAGTCCAAGGTACAATAAACGGGGTAAGAGGCTCTATTAATATGCTGTATGGACGAAATGGTCCTGAAAGTGCTTTAGTCATAAGTACAGCAGCTTCTATACTGGGTGGCGCATTTAGTATCCACAATGCAATGGGTAATAATAGAAATATTGTTAAAATCAAGTATCTGCTCTTATGAAGGGTAATGTTAAGTTTATCTGAGAGTAGGCGATAGCGGATTTTAAAAGTTTTTCTTATAACACTTTCTATATCCATAATGAAAGCAAAAGGGCATATCCAGCCACAGAAAAATCTGCCAAGAAAAAGTGTTGTTGCAAACCAAACTATGAGTACAAAGAGTAATGGTATGGATGGGTCAATAGAGAATAAAAAGAACAAAGTTGCTGAGCCAACAGCTTGAATAACAAATCTTAAAAATGTTACTCGGGAAACGCGATTTTTTTTCCAAATTGTAACCGCGAGTACACCAGCAGCTCCAAGCCCTGCTATAATGATAAGACTAAGTATGCTCCCAATTAATTCTCCAGCCATACTTTTATTCTCTTAAATTAATTAGTCCTATTGGGTAATAAACATTTTCAATTTTATCAAGTTACGTTTTTAGTTATTGTTCTCTTTTTCTGTTAACACATTTTACATTTTTTGCTTCAAAAAATAATTGACTAATTACCCGTGAAACTCTAAAATGTAGAGTTTTTGTTTGTTTTGATTTTTGTTAATCCGATTGGGTACATATAGTTCTTTTAAAAGAGAAAAATGTGGTTAGGTAATTATTCGTGTGTTGTATTTTTCAATGTAGGCTATGTGTTCTGTATCGTAGGGGTAACTTTCTGTATTGGTGTAGGGAAACCCTGACATGTCAAGAAATGGTAAAGGGTCAACGGTGAAAGTAAAGCCGTAACCCCAAGCTTCAGGTGGATCTTTGAACCAGCATGCAACAATTAAGAAGTAGTCGCGTTCTATTCCGTCTGCAAGTTCTGGAATGTCTTTAATATCAAATTGCATATTAATTTGATCGCACTGTCGTCCAATAACAAATATGTCATCTGTTTCTTGTAATAGTGCTGTTACATCACCATATTGTGTGAATGCGCCAGAAGATGTAGAGGCTGTTTCTTCCCAGAATTGGCTAAGCTCGGCTGTTGATGGTTTTAGTGTGGTTATGGTTACATCTTGTTGAGGCGTTATGTCGATACCTATATAATCGTAGGTTACGTTCCAAAAGTTGGTGAAACGAACTATATAGTTTGTGATACCTTCTGGGAATAATCCTGTTAAATCAACGGTGAAAGTTCGAGCAGTGTAATCACTAGGTATGGGAATTTGATATTCTTGTGGTGCTTCTATCCAAGTTCCGTCAGCTGATAGAAATTCCATTTTAGACATAGGTGTAATTGGTGTGTCTTTAGTTATTAATCCAGTGGCTGCTGCTTTTTGGAATTGATTTATCCAGTTGTAGTAAGTGTCAAATGGACCCCAATCTACCATGCCTGTTATAATTAGTTTAATTGCAGGTGCATCTGAAAGATCTCCCAAGTCAAGAGTTAGTTTATTTTGTTTGATGTTGTCCCATGAAGGGCTATCGTTACCATTAATTCCTGGCGTAAATATGCCGTCTTGATCAAGAATTTCTATTAAAACGCTTTCACCTTTTTCGTTGATGGCACTTATTGGACTGAGAAATGCGTCAGAGAGTTTTGTGGTGCTAGAAATATTTGTAGTGTAGATTTGACCTGTGTCTCCTTTATTGAGGTAGTTAGTCATAGTAGTGTAAACATCAGTGCCCGTGGGATGGTCAACAACGAGTAGACTAACCGAATCTAAATAGAAAAGTTCATCCCACTGTTGAGCAAGGGTAATGTCAAAGTATCCATCTTTAATAGCTAATACATTTTTGTCAAGTTTAACATAGTCATAGGGGTTTCCACCGCTAAAAATTACGTCACCACTAGAATTAATGTGTCCAATGTAGCCAAGCCATCCTGAGTTAGAAACATCAGTAACATATGTGTAGGTACTACCATTCCAAATATAAAGTGAAGGGCAACAGGCATTTCCGCTTAACACAATATATGTAGCAACCCATGTTGTACGTTTATCAAGTGTGAACGTAACAGCAGCACTTTTTATGTCACTTCCCCAGTTTGAAAAACCTAATATGCCTGTTCCAACATCAAGCGTAGTGGGTACTGAAAGTTTGTATTCACCTTCAGGCAGAACTGCTGTGTAGACGTATGCTTCATAATTTTCTCCGTTAAGAGTGAACGGTAATGGAATAGAACCACCGCCTGAACGTGTAATTAAAAGAGTATGGTAACCTTTTGGTACAACTGCAAACGAGCCACTAAGTGTATTTAATTTAACACTATATGTTCCTTCAATTGATGTTGTTGTAGTGAATGAAACCTGTGTTGTGGCACCTGATGATAACTCAATAATTTTTGACTCAACAATAACATTATTAATAGTAAACGTTACCAGCAAGTTATCAGTTTTTTGAGAAGGGTTTTTTGCTGTTGCAATAATTGTCATTGGTTCATCAGGCCATACTTCATAAGGTGGGTCAGTTCTAAGAGTTGAAAGTACTATCTTGCTTACGTTAGGTGGTGCTTCAGTTAACGAAAATGAAGAGCTTAAGTCATCAATTTTTACTGTATAATCTCCAACATCCATTTCAACAACTAAGAATTCAACAATTTCATAACTACCCAAACCTTCAAGTGTTATATCCATAGAATCTTTGATAACTCCGTTAATTTCAAGGTTAACTGTTGTTTCACCTCCAATGTCGCCTATGTTTGTTGTATTCACTAAAACTTGTACGGGTTGACCAGCGAAGGTTTCTGTAGGGTTCACTTTTAGATCTGTAAAAATAAATGTGGCAGGTTTAACTGCGCCTGTTATAACACCTTGATCTTGAAAATACACGTAAGCTCCAATTGCTGAGCATACAATAATTAAATCAATAATTAGGAATGCTTTTAGTTTAACAACAGTTTTGTTTGACAGCACATGTTATCCCTGTCTAAAATAAAATACAACGTAAGTTTTAAACCTTTATGTGATAAATTTTTTGTAAATTTTTTTACTTAATGGAATATTAAAAAGTAACAGTTCGTAAAGTATAACAACGGTTTGTTTTTATTGTTGTTTGATGGTTTTATTGGTGTGGTTGTGTGGTTTTTGTGTTTTATATGTCTATTTTGATTATTTGGTGGCGTGTTTGTTTAGTTTTTGTGTACAAAAATAATAAAGGCTAATGTAGAAAAAGACTAATTAATTAAGCAAATAAACCCTTTTTTGTGTTATTGGGTGTTTTATTGTAGGATAAATTGAGTTAGGTGGTTATGAAAAATGTATGTTTCAAAAATTGTATGTTAATTATGGGTTTATGGTTTTTAATGTGTCACTTGTTTTTCTATTTTATAATCGGGTAGAGGGTCATATACAAACCACTTTTTGTCTAACTGCACTAATGACATGTTAAATATTAATTTAATGTGTGAAATTTTTGTTGATATGAACTTATTTCGATAAATAGAATAGTGGATATATTGAGTGTTTTTAACGTATAAATTAGTTTCCATTGTTAAACGTTTAACTCCTAATGATACAGTTTTCTTTGAGGTAATTGTTGAATTAATGGATGAGGCTTTGAAGCTGTACTCGGGAATGTTGAGATTTTTTGTGTCCTCTTTTACGATTTGTAGCATTTTTGAATGGAGATTCTTTAAGTATGTTGTAAAGGTTTTGTAGTCTACTTTTTGTGTTTCAGGTAACATGCGCTGTAAGGTTGCATAAGAGTTTCCTGCATTTACCACGCCGATATAGAAGTAATTAGTGTCAATCAAACACTTGACATATTGCTGTATTATATGCTGGGGCTTTGTGAAGTTTTGTATTGTAGGTCTGTCGCGAAAAAAGTTGATGCCCAGACAAAATAGGATAATGCCAAGAGCTAAACAAAGAAACAGTAATCTGCCCCACAGTACTAAGGTGCCAAAAGTTATTGTTGACCAAAAAAACAAGGAAAGAGTTATGCAGCTGATACCTGCGATGAAACATAAGAGACCCATTATTTTTCTGTTGTGATCAACAAACGAAGAGGGAGTATTATTAAAAGATCCATGTGTTAGTTGCTCATGTTCACTTGGCGTTTTACCATTAAAAATAATGATACTCTTCATGAATAACCTTCTTTAAAATAACAAATCATTGTATATAGTCATTGTGTTTATTTAGCATCCACAAATTTTTATGAACGATACCACAACATTGTATATTATGAGATTTTATGTTTGGGTGTTAAATCAGGATGATGTTTTGTATTTATCTTCAATTTTTAGTTTGTTTTTTTGGGAATTATGATTATACGGTATAAGTGCTAAAATATGGGTTAAAAATTAAACTAATTTATACTAATCAAAGATCATTTGTGTTAAAAACGTACTCTTTCTCTATCTGTAGTAGCACGTTCAAAAAGTCGTGTACAGTGATTTTTTTCATAAAGCTCTACTTCTAAGTGATAGCAACTTGCTGCATTAAACAAAGCGTTTTTATATTCTAATTCTAATTTTGATATGGTTGTTTGTAAATTTTTTTCCGTTTTTTTGTATTGTAATTGCTCAGATAAAATTGTTCCGATGCTTTCATTTGCTAATGCAGCCCAGAAATAATTACCTGTAGTATTAAATTTATTTTTACATATTTCAAATTTTTTTTGTGCATTTGTAAACTGTTTTTCTTGGCATAATTTGATAGCATCACGCATAAGTTGCAAATCAGAAACAAAAAAATCTCCATGAGTAAGGCAAATGTCTTCTTGTATTGAACCTTTAATACTGCGAGTTTGAAGGTTTTCCAAATCTTTTTGTGTGTTGATGTTTATGAAGCTTTTAAGGTTAGAGTCGAGAGCTTTTATGGTTTTTAGGGGTGTTGCCAGTAGTGTTTTAGTTGTGGCTCGTGGGATGTCACAGGGATGTGAGCGGTTGAGTTGACATAGAGTTTGTAAAATTTCTAGTCCAATGTGGTGTTGAAGAACCATTATAAGTGTTTCTAGTGTGCCGTTGGGCCATATGGGTATAACAACATCAAAATTTTCTATGGTGTTAAATAAATAGTCAGTTACTTTAGGATTAACAAATGGCATATCACATGGTATAGTTATGCAATGGTCTGTTTGAACAGCTTTTAATCCTGTCAGTATGGCAATGTTAGGGCCTTTTACATTAGACTTTTCGTCTATAACAAATTTAGCACATAACTGATACTTATCTATAGTTTCAACGTATCGCATTTTGCGTTCTTCATTGTCAACGCAGACAATAACCTCATCAACAACATCTGATACGTTTTCTATAACGTGAACCAGAAGAGGTTTACCGTTAAGCAGTGCTAATGCTTTGTCCTGCCATTTTTGTTGTTGAGTTTGAAATCTGCATGCTTTACCACCTGAAAGAACAAATGCAGTACGTTTAGTCATTTTTAGTTAGTTCAACTCTTTTTTGATGTTAGTAATTGCTTTTTAATTAGATCAACAAGAACTTTTCCTTCTTCAGGAATTTTAATAATTGGGTATTTAGTAACTGGTGGTTCGAGAGTTTTGGCAATTAATCCTGTGATTGCAAAAATTGGTTCATCTATTTCCAATAATATTTCTTGCAAACAAACATTGTTTTTTGCTGTAAGTATCTTAAACACGTCAGCTTTTTTGGCAATTAGTCCATGATAACCTTCAATAAAAATAATGTCTATTTCATCTTTTTTCAATATATCAATTATTTGCTCCAAATTCTCTGTTTCTCGCATCTTTTTTTTAATAATAACCTCTTCATTCGGTGAAATTGCCACAACAATTTCCGCTCCAGCTTGAGCATAACGCCACGTATTTTTACCTACAGTATCTATTGTAAAACCTTCATGATGAATATGCTTTATAGCCCCAATTTTATAACCTTCAGCAAAAAGTTGACTAATTAAATATTCAATTGTAACAGTTTTCCCTGAACCACTTCTACCAACCACTGCAAAAACCAAAACCATACAGCCGCATACCCCTAACAATTTTTATACACCCTAACAAATTAACACTCTGCCTTTTTAGCATTACACATGTACACACAAAAAACATAAAACAGACAGACAAAAAATCTAAAAAGAACATAGATAAACACACCTTTAAAATAAATGACAAATTATATGTAACAACTGTTAGATCTCACCAAATTTCATTAACAATTTTACTCAATATCATTTGAAGATTTTTTAGTAACTACTTGATTGCTCAATGCTATGAATAATAGTTTAATCTGGCAACGTAATATATTGACTAATGGATTACGGTTTTTGTATCTTCCAAGGCCTTATGCAAACACTGCACAACTATCTGTGGCAATCGAGTACGGGTCTAACAGTGAAATTGAAATAGAGGCAGGNTCAGCACATTTCCTTGAACACTTGTTAGCAGGCGGTTCAGAAGAACGTATACAAAAATCTCGAAGCATCGAAAACTATGGTGGCAGTTTAAACTTTTACACCGACCATGAATTCACTCTAAGCTTTGCAGATGTTTTACCCGAAAGCCTGCCTAAAACAGCACAAACACTCTCAGAACTATTATTTGATAACACATTTGATGAAGAAAAACTTATTTCAGAACGCAAAATTATTCTCCACGAACTTGCAGAAGACTCAGATGACCCAACAACAATAATTGACGAATTACTACTAAAAAACCTCTTCAAAACACATCCCGTTCGCAGACCAATAGGTGGTTACCCAAAAACTTTAAACAAACTAACTTTACACCAACTGCAAACAATCCACACAAACGCCTACAAACCCCAAAATATGATACTCATATTAATGGGCAACCTCTCAAAGGCACAAATCCAAAAAATACTCAAACCATTTGAAGATAAAAGTCAACAACAAAAAATCTCAAAACAATTTCACTCACAAAAAAATTCAAAAATGTGCAAAAAAATATCGAAAAACAAACAAGGTATTACCCAAACATATCTAAATATTGGAACAAAAACTGTTAACGCCAAAAACGAGGATACCCATAAACTTGATTTAATTCGGATGATTTTAAGCGGTGGAGCCAGTTCACGTTTGTTTATCGAACTTCGCGAAAAAAATACTCTAACATATGATGTTACAGTAACACACTGTAAAGGTATAGACTTTGGATACTTAAATATAGGGTGTGCAGTTAAAAACTCTAATGTCAACAAAACGCAAAAACTAATTTTTAACGAACTTGCTAAATTACAAACAGAAAAAATTTCCGAAGAAGAGTTGGAGCGAAACAAAAAACTAGTGTTAAGTGGTATTTTAAGAGGAATTGATAACTCTGATACTTGTCAAGATATACTAGCCTATATGGAAATTCAGTATAATCATGAAAAAGCACTTATTAACTATATAGATAAAATTAAAGCAATTACTACCTCTGATATTTTAACTGTTTCTCAAAAATATTTACAAAAAGATGACTTTATCACTGCAATTCTTAAACCAAAATAATTACAGAATTAATGTTGTTTTTAGTGTGTTGTTTTGTTAACTCTTTTTATGTTGTTACCTATAATAATTCAGCATACTTTATTTGTGACGCAAGCTAACTTCTATGTAAAATAGAAAACTTGAACAAAGGTTACGTTTAGTCATGGTTGAGCTACGAGTACAAGAACAACAAATTCTACAAAGTATCGAAAATAATGGTGGGAAAGCATCAGTGGAACAATTAATTGTTACTTTAAATTTATCTGATGCCGCGGTTATGCGTAATGCTTTAACTTTGCAAGAGAAAAACCTGATAAGTATACATGCCGTAACGCAGAGTATAATTAAACTAACTGATGAGGGTAAACTGTATGCGCAGACTGGGTTACCCGAACGTAGACTTATTTTGGCAGTTGCAGAAATGGATGGACAGGCAGACCTAAAAATAGCTGCTGAAAAAGCAGCTATACAAGAACAGTTTATTCAGATTGCTTTAGGTTGGGTTATTCGTAAAAAGTGGGCTAGTTACTCTGGTAAAAATAATCTGCTAAAACTTTCTGAAGTTTCTGCTACGGAAGGGTGTGATGAGGGTTTGTTAAAATTTTTGGTTAATCGTGAACATGTATCATTTGATGAGTTAAGTGTTGAATTTAAGGATGAGGCTGAGCAGCTTAAAAAACGTAAACTTGTTATTATTGAACTTAAAACAACTCGTTTTCTTCAAATTACTCAAGAAGGTAAAGTGTCTCTTGCGGAAGGTAAAACTGTTCAACAAGAAATTACTCAACTTACGCCTGAACTTATAATTACTGGTAAATGGCGTGTTGCTAAATTACAGAAATATAATATAGATGCTCCTGTTGCTAAAACTTGGTCGGGTAAAAAGCATCCTTATCTGAGTTTTCTTGATAAGGTTCGGGAGAAACTTGTAATTTTGGGTTTTCAGGAGATGACGGGTACAAGTGTAGAGACTAGTTTGTTTAATTTTGATGCACTTAATATACCTCAGGATCATCCAGCGCGGGAAATAAATGATATTTATTACATTAAAGATCCAAAATATGGTGATATAAATAGTTATGGAGCTATTGTTGAACGTATAAAAGAGACGCATGAGAATGGTTGGCAAACAGGTTCTACTGGTTGGGGTTATAAATATGATTTTGAGGCTGCTCAAAAGTTGATTTTACGAGGTCATGGTACCTGTTTAAGTGCTCGTGCCCTTGAGAGTAAAGATTTACAGGTACCTAGTAAACATTTTTCAATTGCTCGTGTGTATCGCCCAGAAGTTGTAGATAGGACTCATCTTTCTGAATTTAATCAGATAGAAGGAATAATTGTTGGGTCAGACTTGAATCTTCGTGATCTTCTGGGGGTGCTTGGTAAGTTTGCTATGGAAATTGCAGGTGCTAGTAAAGTACGTTTTAAACCAGATTATTTTCCATTCACAGAACCTAGTGTAGAGTTGAGTGCTTACAAAGATGGGTATGGTTGGATAGAGTTTGGAGGTTCAGGTATTTTTCGTCCTGAAGTAACGCAACCTTTAGGTGTGAGTGTACCTGTAATTGCTTGGGGTTTGGGTGTGGATCGTTTGTTTATGATGCATTCAGGTATTGATGATATTAGAATGATATTTTGTCCTGAACTTGATTGGTTAAGAAAAAAACAGGTGATTTAATAGATGCCTACAATTGATATAGACTATAAAGAATTGCAACAATTACTAAATATTAATTTTAATGGTAATATGGAAAAACTAGATGATGTATTGGCTTATGTTAAAGCTGAAGTTAAAAGTTATAATAAACATGATGAAACTGTTAACATTGAGTTTAAGGACACTAACAGGCCTGACTTATGGTGTGTAGAAGGTTTAGCACGTGCTTTGCAGGGGTATATTGGACATAAAACAGGTTTGAAACAGTATTGTATAGCTAAATCTGATGTTGAGGTATTTGTCAGCAAAGAACTTTACGATATAAGGCCCTACATTGCGTGTGCTATAATTAAAGATATTCACCTCTCAGATTTTATTATACGCGGATTAATGCATTTGCAGGAAAAACTTGACCAAACATATGGTCGAAGTCGCAAAAAAGCAAGTATAGGTATATACAATCTTGACTTGATCACACCACCAATTGAGTACACATCTGTTAACCCAAAAGATGTCGCATTTGTACCCCTTGGGTTCACAGAAAAAATGAATCTATATCAAGTTTTAGAAAAACATCCAAAAGGTTGTGAATATGGACACATAGTAAAACAACATCCATTATATCCAATGTTGTTTGACGCAGACGGCAAAATTCTTTCATTTCCACCAATCATCAACTCCAATGATCTAGGCAAAGTTACAGAAGAATCAAAAAATCTTCTTATCGAAGTAACAGGCACTTCACAGAAAACAGTACAAAACACGCTTACTATAGTTACAACAATGTTAATTGATAGAGGTGGCAAAGCATATGACACAACAATACACTACCCAGACAACTCAAACTACACTGAAAAACAAGTAACTACCCCAAATTTTAACAGTCAACAATTGACTTTAAATGTTGAATATACCAATAAACTGCTTGGTCTAAATCTTACACCAGAGCATATTAAAGAATTATTAAAAATTGCAGGATTAGACATAAAAGGTATGTCAAAAACTGAAATTGCTGTACTTATACCCTGCTATCGTACCGATATTCTGCACCAAGTGGATCTTATAGAAGATGTTGCAATCGCTTACGGCTACAACAACATAACCCCGAACTGGCCTCAATTACCCACTACGGGTAAACAAAAACCTGATCAACAGTTAATTAATTATGCACGCGATTTAATGATAGGTTTAGGTTATCAAGAAATTCTAAACACCACTTTAACTAATCCAGAAACCCTTTTCTCTAAAATGAATACTCCGCCAACGCCATTCATTGAAATTCAAAACCCAAAAATTATAACAATGACCTGTTTACGTAATCAACTTTTACCTAGTTTAATAGAGTTTTTAAGTAACAATCAATCTACAGAGTTTCCTCAAAAAATATACGAACTGGGTAAAGTCATTCACCCCAATCAAATGTATGAAACTAAAACGCGAGAAGAAGAACATCTTGTAGCTGTTACAACACATCCTACCGCAAACTTTAGCGAAATTAAATCTGTTCTTGATAATTTCTTATCTAATTTGGGTGTAGATTGGCAAATAAAACATTTTGTTCATTCATCATTTATTGAAGGTCGAGCAGGAAAAATTGTTATAGATAGTCAAGATGTTGGAATTATTGGTGAAATTTCGCCGCAAGTGTTAGAAAACTGGAAACTTGAAAACCCTGTAGCCTCATTTGAACTTGATATCCAACAAATAATTGATAAAAAATCTCTAACTCTGAAAACACAATGACAATATGAAATGCTTTATATGTTAACAAAATATTTTAATACTCTGGGGTAGAGGGAAAATGGCAAGATTGCCAGATAAGAAGGAATTATTACTGAAGAAAATGATCGAGTTTAGGTGGCATGGTAGAGGTGGCCAAGGTGCTTGGACGGCTAGTGAATTGTTAGCAAGAACTGCTCTTGATGAAGGTAAGTATATTCAGTCTTTTCCAGAGTTTGGTCCAGAAAGGATGGGTGCTCCGGTAACTGCTTTTACTCGAATTAGTGCTGAACCAATCCGGTTGCATTGTGCTATTTATGATCCTGATGTGGTTATTGTGCTTGATAATACTTTACTTAAATCAGTTTCTGTAACTGCTGGATTAAATCAGGATAGTAATTGTTTAATTATTAATTCAAGTGAAGATCCTGCTGTGTTGAAACAATCTTTGCATGTTGACAAGGGTAAGGTTTGGTCAGTACCTGCAACTGAAATTGCTTTAAAAATTTTGGGTACACCCATGACTAATACAGCATTGTTAGGGGCTGTTGCTAAAGTAACAGAAATTGTTTCTTTAGAGGGTATAGCAAAGACTTTAAAGGCTCGTTTTAGACCTGATTTAGCTGAGAAAAATTTTGTTGTTGTACAAGAAGCTTATAATGTGGTAAGAGGTATATGAGTAAACAAGAAAAGGGTTGGAAAGATTTAACGTTGGCTGCTATTAGTTCAAAAGTAAGCACTGACTTTTTAACTGGTGATTGGAAGGTATTTATGCCTGTGCATAATCTTGAAAAATGTGTTAGTTGCTTAACGTGTGTTATGTTGTGTCCTGAAGGGGCGGCTCGTTGGAATTCTGAACTTGGTAAAGTTGAGTTTGATCTTAGTTTTTGTAAGGGTTGTGGAATATGTGCTAATGAATGTCCAACCAAAGCGATTGTTATGAAAATGCCTGAAAAAGAGGAATAATTATTATGGCTCAAGAAAAAGTTAAACAAGAAACTTTGGCACTTAATGGTGATGAGGCAGTTGCATTAGCTGCTAAACAATCAGATGTTGATGTTGTTGCAGCTTATCCTATTACTCCTCAAACAATAATTGTTGAAAAATTCAGTGAATATGTTGCAAATGGAGAAGTAAAAACAGAATTTGTTTGCACTGAATCTGAACACAGTGCAATAACTGCTTCTCTTGCAGCATCCGTTACTGGTGCTCGAGCTTTTACTGCAAGTGCATCTGCTGGGTTAGCTTTGATGCATGAAATTCTCTTTGTTACATCAGGTTCTCGAGCTCCAGTGGTTATGGCAGTTGCAAATCGTGCATTGTCATCACCAATTAACATTCATGGTGATCACTCTGATAGTATGGCTGAACGTGATAGTGGTTGGCTTCACATTTATGTTGAAAATGCTCAAGAAGTCTATGACTCAATCATTCAAGCTTTTCGGATTGCAGAAGACCCAGAAGTTTCTTTACCTATAATGGTCGGCTTAGATGGTTTTACAATTAGTCATACATTAGAAAACGTCAAAGTTTTATCTGACGAAACTGTTAAACAATTTGTTGGTGAACGTATTTTACCTAGAGTAATAACTCATGAAGGAAAAACTGTGCCATTTAAACTTGACCCTGATAATCCAATGACCATGGGCCCAAACGTTTCGCCTGCATTTTATTTCGAGTTTAAACGTCAACAAGAAGAAGCTATGAAAAAAGCTATTAATCAAATACAAAAAATTAACATTGAATATGCTGCATTGACGGGCAGAAGTTATGGTGATGGACTTATTGATACTTATCAATTAACAGATGCTGAAATAGCCGTTGTTGTTGTCGGGTCAACCACAGGAACCTTAAAAGTACTTGTTGATGAACTTCGTAATGAAGGCATAAAAGCAGGTATTCTGCGAATACGCACTTTCCGACCTTTTCCGGTTGAACAACTTCAAAATGCTTTAAAACATCTTAAGGCCATTGCTATTATGGATAAAAGTATGTCATTTGGTGGTTTTGGTGGTCCAATATTTACCGAAGTTCGTAATGCATTATTTGATCTCAAACAGCGTCCAATTATTATCAATTATATTTTTGGTTTAGGTGGCAGAGATAGCAATCCTATTGGGTTGCGCAAAGTTTTTGAAGATTTGCAGCAGGTAACTAAAACAGGGCAAATCGACGATACTGTACAGTATTTAGGATTAAAGGCGTAACGAGGAAAAAATGTATGGCAACACAAGAATGGAAATTTACAGCAAAAGACATTGCACTTAAACCAGAATTATTTTTTTCAGGCCATAGAGCATGTGCTGGATGTGGTCCAGCAACAGTACTTCGGCTGGTAATGAAAGCTCTTCGCGGTCCAACTATTGTGACGCAGGCAACTGGTTGCATGGAAATTGTTGGTTCAATATATCCTTATACTTCTTGGGGTTTACCTTGGCTTCATACGGCATTTGAAAATGTAGCAGCAAATGCTTCAGGTATAGAAGTTGCATTAAAAGCTCTTAGTAAGAAAGGTAAAATTAAACAAGAGCACATTGATGTCATTGCAATCGCAGGAGACGGTGGTACATATGACATAGGTTTTCAAGCATTATCAGGTGCAATTGAACGAGGTCATGATTTTCTTTTTATACTATATGATAATGAAGGTTACATGAATACTGGTATTCAAAGAAGTGGTGGAACACCTACTGGTGCTTCTACAACGACAACACCAGCAGGCAAAGCTATACCTGGTAAGCTCGAAAAGAAAAAACCAATCACCGAAATCATACTGGCACATGAAATAGAATACGTTGCAACAGCTACACCTTATTATTGGAAAGATATGATTTCTAAAGTCCGAAGAGGTTTAGAAGTTGAAGGACCAGCATTTTTACACGTTTTTGCTCCATGTCCACGTGGATGGAGGACTGAACCAGCAAAAACGATGGCCTATTCAAAGTTGTCCGTTGAAACCTGCATTTTTCCAATCTGGGAAGCCGTTAACGGTAAACGGGTATTATCAACACCAAGTAAAATGTATTCTTTGGCTCCGCAAAAGAAAAGACCAGTTATAGATTACCTTGAAGGGCAAGGTCGTTTTCGGCATCTCTTCAAAATAGAAAACAAACCTGTACTCGATCAAATCCAACAGGCAACTGATGAACGCTGGCAAAAATTATTAAAACAATGTGAAACAACTTAGCAACCCTTTTTTTAAATATTTTTGTTTCCAGATTTTTGTGTCTTTTTAAAGTAACTATTTTTATGGTAAAACTGACGGATTTACTTGTTGTATATGTGTTGTGTAATTGGTAGTTGAGTTGTCATTTTTTGTTGCCGTATTTGGTTACTTTATTTTTGTTTATTGGTGGAAAATTAGTTTTTCAAATAAATTGTGTTTAAAATATTAAAGCGGTTTTTTGGGCAGTATGTTGGATGAGTTGGGTATGTGTTGAGAGTTTAGGTATCGTTAGATAAGGTTAGTTGATGTAGTTGTATTTGGATTTTTTGATTGTTGTTTGTGATTTAAGTGTCGTATGGTATTTTGAAATCTAACGCCTAAATGTGGTAAGGTGATGGCATATTACGTCATAGCTCTTTGCAACGTTTTCATAAATGCCCTTTAATATTTTTGTAGGTTTGGATAAACATTTAATAATCAGAAGCCGAAATTGTTACCAAATTTCATATCTGATAATTAAGAGGAATTAATGTATGAGCAAATCTGATAAACCCCACTTAAATATTATCATCATGGGGCACGTTGACAACGGCAAATCAACAACCACAGGCCACTTATTATATCTAGCCGGCGTTATTGATCAAAGAACAATTGATGCATATCAAGCAGAAGCAGAAAAAATGGGTAAGGGCACATTCCACTTTGCATGGGTTCTCGATAACTTGAAAGAAGAACGAGAACGTGGTGTTACTATCGACCTTCGATTCTTACAATTCCCAACCAAGAAATACAATATGACCGTTATTGATGCTCCAGGTCACAGAGACTTTATCAAAAACATGATTACAGGTGCAAGTCAAGCCGATGCAGCTGTCCTCTTCAGTTCAGCCAAAAAAGGTGAATTCGAAGCAGGTATCGGAGCTGGCGGACAAACACGTGAACACGCATTTCTTGCATTCACTTTAGGTATACGCCAAATAGTTGTAGCCATTAATAAAATGGATGATTCAACAGTTAACTGGAGCAAAGAACGCTATGACGAAATGAAGAACGAAATTTCAAGAATGCTTAAAATGGTTGGCTTCAAACTTGAAAAAATCAATTTCATTCCTGTTTCAGGTTGGAAAGGTGATAACCTAGCAACAAAAAGCATAAACATGCCATGGTACACTGGTCCAACAATGATGGAAGCCTTTGATGAACTTGAACTTCCACTAAAACCAACAACCAAACCATTACGTGTTCCAGTTCAAGATGTTTACACGATTACAGGTATTGGTACAGTTCCAGTAGGTAGAGTAGAAACAGGTGTTCTCAAGCCAGGCATGAACATTATATTTATGCCATCAAATAAAACCGCTGAAGTCAAATCCATTGAAATGCACCACACAAGCATCCCAATGGCTGAACCAGGTGATAACATTGGCATAAATGTCAGAGGCATTGCAAAGAATGATGTCCATCGTGGAGATGTTGCAGGTCCAGCTGATAACCCCCCAACAGTTGCAAAAGAATTTATCGGGCAAATAATCGTCATCTATCACCCTACAGCAATCGCGGCAGGTTATACACCAGTACTTCACTATCACACAGGACAAATCGCAGTTAAATTTGTTGAACTAATCAAAAAAATTGACCCAAGAACCGGACAAGTATCAGAAGAACATCCAAGCTTCCTAAAAACAGGTGATGCTGCTTGGGTACGCATGGAACCTCTACACTCAATTGCAATTGAATCGTTCACTGAATTCCCAGAGCTCGGTCGGTTCGCAATTAGAGATATGGGTACAACAGTCGCAGCAGGTGCAGTCAAAGAAATCACTAAAAAGGGTCTATAATCCCTTTTAATTTTTTAATTTTATTTTTAATATCTATATAACTTACTAACAGTTAACATTATCTCTATTAAATTTTGTAAATATAAACTTTAAACACATGACGTTTTTCAACAAAATATTATTCCACATGTTAAAAATTCAACTACACATACTCAACTTACCAAGATACTAATAAAATATACATATGCAAGTAAACATCAGCGAAATGATAAGTTGATTAATTTTAGATTTTTCGTATGGTTATCTTTATGAGAACACATTTAATCACCATATAGTTAAATTTGTGACGCAATCTTTTGATATGTGACCGCAAAAATTGGTTAAAGGTGCTGTGTTAGGTGGAAAGCATCTTGAACAGAGTTTGTTTAGTTGAAATTAAAGTTTTACTATGTATACCCTTCTTTTATTCTTTGAGTTGTTGAAGAAGAAATACCACATTTTAGCAAAAAGTACTTTCCATGAAAACATTTGACTACTTTTATGGTTCTTCCAGCATGACGTAGCCAATGAGCAAAATTTTTAATGCTAAAGATTTAACGTGGATTTCAGATTTGACGAATTTACGTTTATTAAAAGCTGAATAATAATTTTTTTGAAGATACCTATATAATCAATTTTTATATTTTATTAAATTGATGTTTATGTCGGGTATAGAGACGCTTGTTCCGTTTATTGGTAATAAATCAAAAGGTGAAGAACCAACGATTATTATTGATAGTCGTGAGGCTAGTAGTGCACCAAAAATTCTAAAGGGACTTGTAGAGAAAGGTGTGATAATTAAGACACAGATGCTTGATAAAGCTGATTATATAATTTCTGATCAGTGCGCTGTAGAACGGAAGACTGTTAACGATTTTGTTTATACTTTAACAAGGCGTTATTTGTTTGAACAACTTTTTTCTACAAAAGATATTTATTCTAAAACTTTGCTTGTTTTAGAGGGTTATTTGCCAGTAGTCTATAAATATAGTAGTATTCAACCGCAGGCTGTTTGGGGTGCAATGTTTAATTTAGCAAAAAATGGTGTAGCCATAGTAAATACTGGGTCACATAAAGAAACTGTTGATTTTCTTTATACTGCTGCACGACAAGAACAAATTGTTGAAAAAAGAAGTCCTATTGTACATTCATATAAAAAATGTGATACTTTAACAGATGCACAAATCTATTTTATTGCCAGTTTACCTAGTATTGGACGGGAAAAAGCTACAGCTATATTGGAGACGTATAAAACGCCTGTTAATGCTTTGATGAATGTGGATCACTGGTCTAAAACTGTTGATGGTTTAGGCCCTGTAATTACTAATAAAGTAAAAGACGTAATCTCTACACCATACAAGGAATCTAATCAGTGCCAAAACTGCGAAACAGCTGAAAACTAATAAATGTTATTCCATAAACCATAACAAGATTTAAGAGTATAGAATGAAAATAACTTTCAGGATACTTTAAATGAACAAACTTAAGCTTTTCCTTACAATAATTTCTGTTCTTATAGCTGTCACGCCAATAACAACACAAATAATCATACACCGTGACAATATTGTTGGTTTAATTTTGCCGCCAACAATTTCTGATATACTTGCTGGTGGAACTGATGATCTTTCCACAGCAGATTCGGTTAATTTTGCCGGTATGAATTTTTCACTTCCAGTTATAGTAGGCGATCCTGTTCTATTTCAAAATAACACTGTTAAATTAACATACATATTTACTAATCCCTTAGATGGCAAAATTACTGTAACATCAATGAATGCTGAACTCGTTTGTACCGATCACAGTTTTACATTAAGCAAAGACATTTTTGTTGACCCAATAACGTTAGAGCCAAAACAAACTGTTAACCTTAACGTCACTTGCGTTTTATCAGCTAAAGCAATAGAGCATATAAAAACGCAACATCAAGGAGAAAACAGTATAAACACTGAATTTAAAAATTTTAGTGTGGAACTAACTGATATAAAAATTACAATGCCCCATCGAAAACTCGGTTCTATTCAAATTCCGTTAACAATTCTTTACATTAATCATTTTAGGTGATTAAACTATGAAATTATGTAATTTAAGGAATTATTTATTCAAAGTTAACTGGTTCGGTGTTGTAGGTGGTGTCTTAACTCTTAGTGTCATAGTAGTTTCACTATATTATCCTTGGTGGCAATTAACTATAGGTGAAGATACTGTAAAAGTTAATGTTTCACCTATGAATACAAATTTTGGTTTACTAGGTACAAGTTTCACAATTCCCTTAATTTATGCACTAAACATAGGCAGTATTTTAACATTTTTATGCAGTGGTATAATCATGCTTATTTATTCGATAACTCCAAATAAATCATACTCAAAAGTCTTACTTGATTTTGCATGGAAAAAACCCTTATACTCTGTCATCACCAGCACATTATGTTTGTCCCTCATCGTTCTCATCGCACGAGCGTTTTTAGACATGGAAATCCCATTAATAGGCACTGCAGCTGTCACCCTACCAACACAATTCACAGAAGGCGTAAGCATAAGTGTTATGGCCACGGCAGCATTCCAATGGCCTCTCTACTTAGCTATCACAGCAGCAAGTTTATGCATACTTGCAAAAATATACCACAAAAAATAACCAGCAACAAATATTAACATAAACAACAGGTATTTTATGTTGGAGTTTATGAACAGGTTTAACAGTTTAACTGGCATAAAACATTAAAACTAACAAAAACCAATATACTACATTGTGGGGCTGTCGGCTAGTTTGGTCTAGGCTTGTAGCCTCGGGCGCTATAGACCCCGGTTCAAATCCGGGCAGCCCCACCATCCAAATTATCACAAAAAAATAACTGACTAATTTGGGCAAATCTACTGTACAAGAACTCTCCAGATTTATCCAGTCATTTTTGTGGAAATAAAGGGTTTTTCACCACAAAACATTTGGCGTATAAAGCAATTCTAAGAATGAAAAACTCTCACCACTGGTGAGAGAAATTAGCTGGACAAATAACCTATAATAATGATGACTGCGAAAAGTGATGATGTACGAAAATTTTATCTGCTATTCTCATTGAAAAATAATTATTCAAAGCGTGAATTGGAACGACAAATTGACAGTAGCTTGTATGAGCGAACAATGATTTCTTCTGTCTTTATTTCCAAGTTTTTCTTTGGGTTCAACCATTTTTCGCTCGGTAACCTCAATATTGCAAAAACTATGAGTCAATACTCGCCGCAACTCATCCAACTACGCCACAGAAAACAAAGCGACCCATGCCCATCTGAATTTCAATAACAAGTTTATCCTTCATACCTCTCTCACTTTTTAGTACAAACATAGAATAATAACAAGAGGCAAATCATAAAACGCCTTGCAATAAGGTATGAAATCTAATGTATGTTAGAGGAAATTGAAAAGTGCAGACACTGTCTGCACTTTTGAAAGAAGGTACTACAGCGATGATAAACAGTAAGGATTATTTCCAAATATTGGAGCAGGTCAAGAAGCATATACTTAATGCACAATATCGCGCTGTTTTAGGTGCGAACCGTGAGCAGATTCTTCTGTATTGGAACATTGGTAGAGTGATTATTGAGAACACAAAGTACGGTACAAAATTTGTTGAAAACCTTGCTCGTGACATCAAATCAGAATTTCCAAACGCCAAAGGCTACTCAGCACGAAATTTAAAATATATGCGAAAATTTGCAGAACTCGTACCAGATGAGGAAAAAGTGCAGACAGTCTCTGCACTTTTGACATGGTCCCATAACATGTATCTGTTTGACAAAACAAGCACATTTGACGAGTATATGTGGTATGCTGCTCAGACCATTGAGGGTGCTTGGTCGTTGTCTTCACTTGAGTATCATGTCGGTACAAAAACATATCAACGGCAAGCGATAGGTGAAAAGGCTGCAAACTATAAGGTTATGCTTCCTCAGCCGCAGAGTAGCCTTGCCATTGAAACGCTGAAGAATCCATATATTTTTGATTTTGTGGAGCAGCGTGAAGGTATTGTTGAGCGGGAAATCGAAGATGAGCTTGTTGCTAACATTGCCAAGACGATTATGGAGTTAGGAACAGGGTTTGCTTTTGTAGGTAACCAGTATCATTTGGAAATTAGCGAAAAGGATTACTATCTTGATTTGTTATTTTATAATACGAAACTTCATTGTTATATAGTTATTGAATTAAAAAATACCGAGTTCAAACCGGAGTATGCTGGCAAGTTGAATTTTTATCTTTCTGCAGTTGATGATATGCTCAAGCATGAATCTGATAACCCGTCAATTGGTATTTTGCTCTGTAAAGAGCGAGACAAGTTGACCGCAGAATACGCGTTGCGTGATATACACAAGCCTATTGGAGTGAGTGAGTATAGACTTTCTGATTTCGTACCGCAAGAGTTGGCAGATGCGTTGCCGTCAACTGAGGCCATTGAAAAGCGGATAAAAGACAAATACAACATTGAAGCAAAAGATATGAAAAATCTGAATGATTCACAATAACGTTTATCAAAACAACAATGTTTTGTCGGTTATTTCCACTCGTATCGAGAACAACAAAACGCTAAATCATAAAGGTGTTCTTTTCACAGTTTCACAAATCATATTCTTAGGGGTTTGTTTTGACAATCAATACAAAGCTGTTATCACCACAAAAGATCATATTTATCTTTCAGGGACCATTCTTTGTACCTTCATCTCTCACTTTTTTCTACATGTTGCATAAAATTTCTAGGTATGCTTTTTCTACATCTGTAAATTCATCTGAAAACTGTACACTATACGTGCCATATTCACAGTATATCTTTTCTACGGTTTTAATATGTCTAACGTTACCCATACCCTCTAACACGCCAAATTTTTAGCGTGGTATAATATTACTTGCAGTTTTTTGAGGAATTATGTCACACAGTTTTAACTATTAAATTTTAATTATTTAACGGATGGAACACTAGTTTACAGTATAAAAAATGAAGAACTTGGATTTAATGTGACTTATTAGATGTTCCTAGATTTAAATTGTTGAGTAAATAAAATTTGGCCTGTTCCAAGTTTGAAACAATTATGTCGGGTTTTTCTTGTGTTAGTTCTTCTTTGTTATAAACTCCTGTTGTAACTGCAATGCAAAACATGCCTGCAGCTTTAGCGGCTTTTACTCCAAAAAGTGAATCTTCTACAACTATACATTCTGATGGTGATGTATCTAATTGTTTGGCACATTTTAGAAAAATTTCTGGATGGGGTTTAGAGTGTTTAACTGTTTCACTAGTAACAATTGCTTGAAAGTATTTCTTTAGTTTTTTAGTTTTGATTATGGTGTCAATTACGGGTTTGTTATTCATTGATGCTAACCCAATTTTTGTTTTGTCATGTAGCATTTCTAATATGTTGATTGTGTCTGGAAATAGTTGTACTTGATCTTTTAGGTTGATTTGTTTTTGAATTTTGCTTTTAACTAATTGTTTAATTAGTATTTCGTCAATGGGTTTTTTTGTTTCTCGTAGTATTTCTCGAAAAGTTTCCGCTGTACCAATACCTATGCACCTTTCAATATGTGTATTTGAAATGTTTATGTTAACTTCTTTTAAGGTTTGTTGAAAAGATGTAACAATGATGTCTTGAGTGTTTGCTAGTGTTGCATCCCAGTCAAAAATTACTGCGTTGATCATGCAGTGTTTCTCATGTTAGGCTGAGTTTTTCGCGAATTTCTGCGCTTTTCTTTGTTGCTTCTTCTATAGCACGTATCATGGCGGGTCTTATTTGACTTTGTTCAATTTGGTATATTGCTTCGATTGTTGTTCCGCCTGGAGTGGTTGTCATGTCTTTGATTTTTGCTGGGTCTTCATTTAGGTCAATGACTAATTTTGCGGTACCTAGTATGGTTTGGGCTGCGCTTTTTAGGGCAATATTGCGAGGTAAACCAACTTTAAGGCCTGCATATGTTAAAGCTTCTATAATGATTGAGATGTATCCGGGGCCACTACCGCTAATTGCTGTTATGGCGTCCATGTATTTTTCGTCTATTTCATCACATATGCCCATCATGTTTAGTAATGTTTGAATTTTTTGTTTTTCTTCTGTAGTGATATTTGATTCGCAACAGTATGCAGTGTATGCTGCTTGAACCATAACACACAAGTTGGGCATGATGCGTACAATTTTAGCGTCAGGGGCATGTTTACGTAAGAATGCAAGTGGTACTGTTGCAGCAACTGAAACTATAATTTTTCCTTTTGTTTCTTGTCTTGTTTCTTTTAAAACTTTTTCTACATCCCCTGGTTTAACGATAATAAAAATAATGTCGGCATCTTTTGCTGCTTTAATATTGTTTGAGCATGTTTTAATCCCTGTTTTTTCGATTTCTTTTAATTTTTGGGTTTGGATATCAACAGCAGTAATTTGTCCTTTATAGCCACTATTAATGAGACTTTTAATTATGGCACTTCCCATCATGCCTGCGCCGATAACTGCAACTTTATCATTCATTATATTTCACTTGTTGGTTAGAAAGTTTTTTTTGCTCTTTAAACTTTTGTTATTTGTTGGTTCTTAACTATTTTGGTCTGCTATTTTTTTGAATGTTTCGTGTATTGTATTGGCTGTTGCGTTGGTTTTTATGCCGCGCGGATTGAAATGTGTTTGTACTGCGTGATAGCCAGCATTTTGTAGGGTTGTTATGAAGGATTGTGTTGATATTGCAGGTAAACCAAGTTTTTTGCCTACTTGATCAAGTACGTAATAGGTTATTATTGCGTTTGTTTCAGTTTTGATGGTTGTTAAAAGTTTGGTGATTTTGTGGCTGGTTTTAAATGTGTTTAGCTGATTTTCGACAAGAAGTTGGTTGATGTATGTTTCATCATTTATTTTGTCTATCCATAATGGTCCTGCATGGTCCATTTTTGTGCCGCATTCAGGGCAAATTAGGTTACTAAAGGGATCTGTGGTGGTTTTTCGGTATAGGCAGTTAAAGCAGTGTAAAATGTATCCAGTGTTTTTTAGGCTTTCATCGGCTTTTTGACATCCATAACTGATTTGTGCGTAAATTCGAATATAATGGTCACTACTGTGGCTGAAGAGAATTTTAATGCCGATATTATGTTTTGCTGCCATTTGTGCCATGCAGCCTGCTAATATTCTGACTGCTAATTCGTGGCAATATTCTGTACGCATTGGTTTACCGCCATATTTTCTGATGCATGCTTTTGTGTGAACACCACAAAGTGGTGCTAAATCTGTTGCGGTTGTTGCAATTAATCCATTATTTTTAAGGGCTCTAAATGCTGAGTCCAAGTAGGGTACAGGGGTTCCAAAAGGGTCAATATCAATTATGTCAAAACGTTTTTTAGGTGATGCGTTATTGCTTAATACGTTATTTGCGTCTTTATGTTCAAGACTAATTTTATCTTGTAAATTATTGTGGTTTATGTTGTGTTGTGCAAGTTTATGTGCTTGATGGTTTATGTCACTAAGCAATATGTGGGTAACGTTTTCGATTTCAGTGGCATAACGAATTCCACGAATACCTTGACTGGTTAAAGGTTCACAAATACTAATTTCATGATTTACCAAATGTTGATATGTTTTAAACGCTAAAACTGATAAATCTCTATTAAATTCCATAATTGGATTATAAAAAACTGGTGCCCTTGATGGAGCATAATCTGATGGTATAACACCAAAAGCAGACAATTTAGGTACTAAAACTTCAACTTTACCTTCTTTGATTAGTTCACTTGGAAAATCTGTAACATACTCTTCAACCATTGTACATCAACTAAATTTGTATTGAAAGATAATCTTTACAATATTATATTTATGGTATTGTTAACATAAACGGGTTGAATTAAAGTTCTAAGTGATGTTGCTGTTTTAATGTTAGATTTATTATTAACTGTTTGTTTTTTTGTTTGAAAAGGGTTCTTATTGTAAATGGATTGGTAATATTTATAACTGAATGAGTTGTTACATTGTTTTGGTAGATGCTTTGATAGTTCACAATAAAACTTGTGTATTATTGTTAGTTGTTTTATTGGTGGTTTTATCTTTTCTTAGTTTGGGAACTATTGAGGCTCAGCAGGATGTTACACATTTTTCGTCTGAAGATATTTTTGAGATTCCTGCTGTTAATGGTATAATTGGATTTTCAGTTAATGGTACATATGCTGAGGCCGTGTTGGAAAAGGATACATGGGTTTTTAGTGATTTGTCTCTTAGTGGGTCTCGTTATAGTGGTACTTTGAGGTTTTCGGCTAAAGATTGTAATGTAAGTATTCGTTCTTTTCGTTCAAATGCTTTGAGTTATTCTGTTGATGGTGTTGGGGAACAGATAATGAATTTGGGTCTTAATTTATCTAGGACATCTCATTCTAGTGAGTGGTATGTAATTAATCAGAATAGCGAATTTTTTGCTGCAGGTAGAGATTGGCAGTTATTAACTGATAATACTGTAGTTATTGACGGTATTGTAGGCACTTTAACTGTGGTGCATTATAATTATGGTTATCAAGTGGATAATCGTCCATTTTATATGCAGCATTCAATAATTATTTTAACTGGTGTTGCAGTTGTTGTCACAGTTACATGTGCTGTGATTATTAAAATTAAAACTAAACCGAGGTTATCTATGTGGTCTGGGAAGTACCAATAAGTTTAGTTTTACCACTTTATTTTTTAGCAGCATTTGTAGGTATTGCTTTAATTATTAAGCTTTCAAAAGATAAAACCAAAAAAATTAGTAATTTACGTTTTTATGTTCAAATTCTTGCGGTAATTGTTATTTTCATGGGTTTGATTGTCGGCCCGTTTGGTCAGCCTCGTTGGGCACCTCTTGGTGTTTCTCCTCGTGATCGTTTAATTGGTGCAGACTTTTTAGGTAATCAAATGCCTGATGGTATACCATTTCCTGTTCTTGCATGTTATTACCCAAATGGTCGAACAGTTACCTGTCCTATTTGGCAACTTCAAGCATACATTTTTCCTTTTTGGAATTACCCCAGGGGCTATGATGTTACTTATTCTACCCTTGGATTGGAGAAATTGGGTATTGTTGTTGGATCATTAGTTGTGGCAGCACTAGTTTTTGGCAGGTCTTATTGTGGTTGGCTTTGTCCCTTTGGGTTATTTCAAGATGTGCTTACACGTGTTCGTAAAGTATCTAAATTGAAGCATCGTACTTTTTCAGAATCTACAAACAAAAAACTCAGCCAATCTCGATACATAATTATTGCAGTTTTTTTAATTTTAAGTGTCATTTTTGGAGCTTACTATATTTTTGGTACAGAAATAATTCCAGGTACAGTAGCAGCTGGTCCAGGTGGAACTGAAGCTGGTATTGTAAGTTACATTAACGAACCTTTTTGTCTTGTATGTCCAATGCGACCTTTATGTTCACTTGTTCAATCAGGCATTGGTACTATGAACTATAGTTATATTTCTAAAATTGTATATGGGCCTTTCGGTATAATTGGTGGATACATTTCCAGTATAAATTTAATTGTTTTAACAATTGTGATTATTCTCTCATTGGTATATCGGCGAGTTTGGTGTCGTATCTGTCCACTTGGTGCTTTAACAGGATTGTTTAGTACTTTTACTCCGTTCAAGCAAATAGCTCTTACTAAGCTTGAGAAAGATAACCAAAAATGCACTAGATGTGGTGTATGTAAACGAGCTTGTCCAACTCAAGCAACAGACGTGTATACAAAAAAAGGCGGTGATGTAACTGAATCAAAATGTATACTTTGTGCCCGTTGTGTCGAAATATGTCCTTACGAAGACGCACTAAAAATCAAGTTTGCCGGTAAAACATTAGTAAATTCAAGAAATTGGTTAGAATAACTTAAAATTTAAGCCGCTTTTATAGTTGCTATAAATGCTTCCCAATCACCAGTTTTCTTTAATTCTTTCTTTTTAAACATTTCATTAACTGCAGCTTCATTATATAAACCACCAACTTTTGGATGTGTTTTTCTATAAATCAATGTAAAAGCACGATAAGCTTTGTCTCCAAGTTTATCAGTTGTAATTTCATGTGTATACCCAATTTTTTCAGAAAGAATAACTACTGCGAACTGTAAATACTTTCCAAATTCTTTAAGTCCATCAAACTGAGCCTTAATTTTATTTAAAGACTCAGAATCAGTGTGGTTTAAAATTTGTACAACCATTTTTACCTCATTTGCAGTATATTCTTTTTGGCTGGGGTTTGCAATTGGTTCAAGCAAAAACATGCTACTCTTAATTTCTGACCCCTCTAATTTTTGATTAGGATTTAAAGTTACATTAAAACCTCTGCTGATTAGATGCTCACGAATAACTACCTCAACAGCAGTACCGCTCTTTTCTAAGGCTTTATCCACTTTTTGTTTAATGTAATCCTCTGCAACTTCAAGGAGCATCTCGTACTCCTCATCCTTCTTGGTGAGAAGAGGTTTTTTCAATTCCTTATAATCAGACATAGAATTCATACAACATCAAACCAGGACAAATAAAAACAATACGGTGCAACATAACATCCTCTAAAACATGATTGCAACTCAAGCAGTACATATTAACATCTAAAACTTATAAAATTCAAATAATACTACATACTGGTTTTAGATGTTAAGAGGTAATAGATTCAACCAATATAATTGAAAAATAAAAAAAATGTTGATTTTGTGTTGCTTATGTATTGATTCGTTCTACTGGTGAGTAATACTTGATTTTTAGTAATATCCCACGTATTTGTTATTGTTTTCAGGGTTAAACCATAGTTTTTCATTTTTCTGATAAAAATTTAACACAAATAGTACGCATTTTTTTGTTTATATTTGTTGTACAGTATTACTTTAAGTTACTTATTGAGCATTATAACGTGGTTTTAAGGTATTAAATATGATTAAACCTATTTTTTTATACAATTTTTTATGCTTGAGTATTACTTATATATGTATTAACTCTTATAAATTATGTAATGCATAACTAAATCAATTTAATAAGCCGAGCGAATAGTAAATGACGGTACAAAAAAGTGTTGACGTAAAAAAAGAAATACAAATAAAACTTGCAAAAAAATTGTTAGACGTTATAATACTTCAATTTCTAAGTGTAAAATCAATGCACGGATATGAAGTAATAACAAAAATACGAAAGATATTTGATGTCTATTTTGGCCCAAGTACTGTTTATCCCCTTTTGGCAACATTGGAAAAGAAAAAATACATAACCAGCGACTGGAATATGGAAAATGATCGTCCAAGAAAAATCTATTGCCTAACTGAAGAGGGACAAAACATACTTGCAATTGCCGAAAATTCACTTAATATAATCTGCCAAAGAATGAGCGATTCATTATTAACTGATGATGACATTGTGCCTGCAGACATTACTGAGTCTAAAACAAATGGCTCAGATTAAATACTGCAAGCAAAATATCCTAGTTTATAACATCAAACAAACAATATTGCAAATACCTAAAAAAGTTTAGTTAAATTGTCCTCATAAAGAAGACAATTAAACTTTAACACATTTTTTTTAATTAAACTGTTTATAACTGTATTAAAGAAAACACATCAAATTCATTTCCAATAAATTTTCTACCATCAAGGTACTCTAATTCAATAAGGAAACCCAAACCAACAATATTACCTCCAAGTTTTTCAACAAGATTAATATTTGCTTTAATTGTTCCTCCAGTTGCTAACAAGTCATCAATTAACAACACGTTTTGACCCTTACTAATCGCATCTTCCTGGATTTGAATTGTATCTGTTTCATACTCTTTTTCATAAGTTAAGTTTATACAATCAAATGGAAGTTTTCCTTTTTTACGAATAGGTACAAACCCAACACCTAATTCATATGCAAGTGGTGCACCGATAATAAAACCTCTGGCTTCACTTGAAACAATAACATCAATTTTTTTAGTTTTAAAATATTCTGCAAGTTGCTGAATTACTTGCCTAAAATATGTTGGGTCTTTAAGAATTGGCGTAATGTCCCAAAAACACACACCTTTAAAATTTGTACTTCTAAGCTTGTCTTTTAAATCATTTTTTTGTTTTGCATCATTTTTACTCATTTTATTTCCTCACAATGATTTATGCAAATGCACCTTCAAGAGCATTTTTACAGTTACAGGTTTGTTGTGTTGGAATGACTTTGATTGTTTCTGCAATAATTTTTTTAACGTTCTCGATATTTTCACGCATAACTGTGACGATATCGTCGATACATACTGGGTGTTCTTTCCATACATCATAATCAGTAACAGTTGAAATAGATGTAAAACAAAGTTCTGCTTCTCGGGCCAAAACACATTCAGGAACAAGTGTCATACCAACTATGTCTGCATTCCAACTACGGTACATTTTAGATTCTGCTTTAGTGCTAAAACGTGGGCCTTCAATGCAAACATATGTTCCTATTTCATGCATTTTTATGTTCAAATTTCTGGTGATATTAATAGCTATTTTTCTTAGTTCAGGACACATGGGTTCTGCGATGCCAATGTGACATACTTTACCTTCTGTTTTAGTGTAAAAAGATTGTTCACGTTTTGTTGTTCGATCAATGAATTGGTCTACAAAAACTATGTCTCCAGGGGCATATTCTTCACGCAATGAACCAACAGTTGATGGTGCGAGTATACGTTTGACACCTAACTGTTTTAGGGCATAAATGTTTGCTCGTACGGGTATGTCAGTTGGTCTGATTGTGTGCTTTTTGCCATGCCTTGGAAGAAATGCTACTGTTTTCCCACATAATTCACCGATTGTGATTACGTCTGAAGGTTTTCCATATGGGGTATTTATTGTAACTTCTTTTATGTTGTTGAAAAGTTTTGGGTCATCAAGACCCGTTCCGCCTATTATTCCAATTTCTGCTTGCATAAAAATTTAATAGACCTTAGTCCTTATTGTGTTTTGTGATTTTAACGGGTGTTTTTTGATTATTTGTTCGCATTTTTAGACGATCAAAAGTTACTCTCATGAAAATCTGCTATTGATATCTTATGGCGACCCATTATATATCTGAAACCAACAACACAACACAACAAAACCAACACTATTTAACCTTTCCCAAACACCACCAAACACCAACCATCAATCAAGCAATTCGTGGGGTGCGAGACTCAACCCTTGTGGTTGATGTCTGCGATGGCGTAATTCCTAAAAAAACCATCGTCCATAACCTGCGCACAAGCTTACTAAGTTAAGACAATTCAGTAGATTTTTATACTTGCTATAGTTTTGAGAATCTGTGAAAAAACACAAAAACTACAGCAAAGCAAAACAACTATGTTTTAAGCCAGAAATAAACCTATGCCCACACTGCAACCAACCACTCAAAAAAAGCCACATAGCATGGCACAAAAACATCTACCGCACTAAAACAAACCCTACACGTAACAAGCTACGCCTACAAATGCACAAACAAAAACTGCAAAAACACAAAAGAAACCTACCACTCAACAGAAGCAGAAATGCTCAGCATCAAATACTACCAATACGGCATAGATGTCATAACAAAAATAGGCCAACTATACTACCAAAACCACCAAACTATAGACCAAATCAAACAAACCCTAACAAACCAACATCAACACTTGCAGATAAGTCGTTCAGAAATAAATCTCCTAACCCAAGCCTACCTAGCACTAGTCAAAGCAGACATAAAACAAAACCACCACCAACTAACCAAAATCCGTGCAAACGGAGGCATAAATCTCGCCATAATGGTGTTTAACCTGAAAAGGGCAACCAAACCCTATGGATACTAAAAGACCAAATAACAAAAACAACACTCTTAGCAAAAAACCTAGATACTGCAGATAAAGACAACATTGCCACACTACTAAAAGAAATAAAAAACTTAGGCATACCTGTGAAAGCAGTGATTAGTGATGGTCAAAGAAGTATCCGTTTAGCTGTTAAGCAAGAATTTCCCGGTGTACCCCACCAACTCTGCCACTTCCACTTCCTACGAAACATTGCTAAGCCTGTTGCTGATTTAGATCGGGCTTTAAAGGTGGATTTGAAGAAAAAAGTTCGTGGAATAAAACCAGTTGAACAAAAAGCTGCAAACAAAAAAGAAGAAGACAAACAAAGCACACTCATCTATGATTACTGTCAAACCATACGCTTCGCATTGCAAAATGATGGTTGTTATCCTTTAGATCC
>JGI24702J35022_10000155_pt1 | contig 35399 bp, 38 predicted proteins | sample TergutTh196P4_FD_35022 | JGI IMG/M metagenome (IMG submission 35022) | reverse complement strand
TTTTTTTTTCCCCCTTGATTTATGATTGACTCCCTCAACTAAGTGTTCAATTGTCGAGGAGAGTTATACAGGGGGCATATCATGGACAAAATCATCGAGGAACGGAAGAAGAGAAAGCTTACCCAGACCGCCTTGGCCGAAAAGCTGGGCTATCACCGGAACACGGTCGCAAACTGGGAGAGGGGCAGGAAGACGCCGTCACTGGAGGCGATGGAGGCCATGAGCGCCTTCTTCAACCTGCCGATCGAAAGCCTTTTGAACGACAAGAAGAGAGCGGGGTAGCGATGACTATGGGATGGGACAACCCCCTTTTGTCGCTGACAGAGTTGGCTGAGAAGGCAAAGGTGCAGTATGCATGGCTACAGGAGATACTTCGAAGCGACGACCCTTTTCCCACACACCAGCGGGCAAAGCAGATAAAGGTCTTATGGAGCGACTACCTCAAATGGTCGTACGAGCGTTATGGGGACAATGCACCCTTGCGCGGCACCGAGTACCTTTTGCCGAAGGTCTCCAAGAGGCGGCAGAAGCCAGAGAATGACTAAACGTCCAAACATAACAGCGCTTGGGGATGTACCGGCCATGGATGTGGGGCCTTGTCGTGGGCTTAGCTGTCGGTGTGCTTTTCAGCCCGCCCCTCGGCAGCATGCTACAAGCTTCGGTTTCTCCCTCCTTGCAGGCCCCACACCCATGGCCGGTCATAGAAAGCCGATAAAGAAGGGCGCCTGCATAGCCTCCTTGGGATGGAGGCGGCCATGAGCAGCCAGGCCACAAAGGCGACGTTCACGGTCTCGAGGGTCGTCTTCGAGATCGAGGTGCCTAGGCTCTCCGGCAAGGAGCGCGCCCGGGCCAAGGCCGGGGGAGGCTACTACACCCCCAGGCAGACGAGGAGCGCGGAACAGGCCGTGGCCGAGGGCTTCTTAGACGCCGTCTCGACGCTGACCACCGACCAGGTACCCCTACAGGCCCCTGTGGCCTTGGACGTCGCCTTTTGCCGGGAGCTCCCGAAGTCGGCCCCCAAGCGGCGGATAGGGGAGCCCGACATCTCCATGCCAGACATCGACAACCTGTTGAAGCTGGTGATGGACGCGTTGACCGGGCTTGCCTGGGAGGACGACAGGTACGTCTACAGCGCCAGGGCCGTCAGGCTGCCACGCACCACTTACGGGAGCGGCTGCCAGATACGGGTGGCGATCCAATATGGCTAGCAAGTTAAGAGCAGGACACGTCGACTGGAGGTACATCAAACGAAGACGAGGAAGCAGCAGGAAGGCGGAGTGCGCACTGGCAAGGTTCGGGCGGGCGGTGCTTGAGGCAATAGGGCTAAAGGCACCGGTAAAAGGACCTAGAAGGAGGGACTTGTAATGGACAACATGGACTTGACAAAACAGATAGTCGACACCGAGCACCTGGCAGCCGCCTTCGGCTCGCTGGCTGTCGTACTGGCCGAGGAGCTGCAAGGCACAGAAGGCCTCGACAAGGATGTCAAAGGGACGGTAGAGAAGATACTAAAGGACAAGGTTTACTTTGGAGCCCAGGTCGTCGACGCCATACTGCCTGTCTTAAACGGCTTGGCCGGGCGGCAGGCAAGGCGGCCCCAGGCCGATACCCTGGTAGGCCTCTTGGTAGGCGATCCGAGCATCCACAGGACGGACGCAGAGGCCATAGCTGCCTTCAAGCGCCAGATGGAGGCGAGGGGCGCCGTCTTCGGCCCAGGGTTCGAGCTCGCCACCAGGCGGTTTANCGACGGTGCCATAGCCGTCGGCCCCAAGGACAGGATAGAGGCCATAGACACTATGACCGAGGAGNCCGTTGCCAAGGGCAAGGCNGAGATAGAGTCCCTTTTAAGGATGCTCAAAGATGCAGACATAGGCTTCGAAGAGGAACTTGTCAGGGACTCTGACGACGACGGCGGCCTGGCCAACACCGGCTTTATAGCCACCTATGTCTACTGGAAGGCGCCTTCCGGCCAAAAGGTGGAGACCTATTTCGGGCTAGGCTCTAGGGGCAGCGACAAGGGGCTCTTGGAGTCCGTGATGCCAGGCCCTGACGGCTTGCAAGGCTCGCTGACCGCTGAGGAGGTCTTTACGGCCTGGACGGGGGACGGCAAGGGCAAGGCGGCTAAAAAGGCTGCTGCCCCCGTCAGCCATTTCGAAAGGGCCTGCGCGGGCATTGACGAAATGGCCTTGACCTTCGTGGCCGTCCTTATGACCATCTTTCGGCTTGTCGTCGACGAAGGCATACCTGTAGAGGGGCTCCTAAATGGCCTTATGGAGGACGCAGGCCCTGCACGCGAGGCCATAGCCCACCTTTTGGGCATGCCTTCGGTGTCTACGACGCTTGACGAGGAGCTCGAGGCTTTTTACATGACAGGCAAGGTAAAAGGGAAGTAAGCAGGAACAAAGCCGTCGCCAGATACCATGGGTAAGGGCGGGCGGCGGCTTTAGGCGCTTGCCTTTAAACGCAAGCTTTCGAAAGGATACCACAGATGGACAGACCAGTCACTATTGCCAGTTTCGAGATAGAGAACGTCAAACGCGTCAAGGCTGTAAGCCTTGTCCCCTCACCGACAGGCCTCACCGTCATCGGCGGCAGGAACGGCCAGGGCAAGACGTCCGTCCTAGACGCCATCGCCTGGGCGCTCGGAGGGAACAGGATGCGGCCGACAAGCCCTGCCCGAGTGGGCTCGGCCACCCCGCCCCACATCAAGGTCGGGCTCTCCAACGGCCTTGTCGTGGAGAGGAGCGGCAAGAACTCCGACCTGAAGGTGATCGACCCTGCCGGCAACAAGGCCGGGCAGGCCCTGCTGGACGGCCTCATCGAGGAGCTGGCACTGGACCTGCCGCGATTCATGCGCTCCACCCCCAAGGAGAAGGCACAGACGCTGTTAGAGGCGGTCGGCGTGGGCGAGGAGCTCTTCGAGCTGCAAAGGCAGGAAAGGGAGCTCTACGACGAGCGCACGGCCGTCGGGCGGATGCGGGACAGCAAGCAGGCGGCAGCCGACGAGATGCCCTACTACCCAGACGCCCCTGCCGGGCCGGTGTCGGCAAGCGAGCTTATCCAGCAGCAGCAGGAGATCCTGGCCAAGAACGGCGAGAACCAGCGGCTTAGGGACAACGTCGTGTCCCTGGAGGCCAGAAGGGCGGCGCTCGACGCCGAGATCGCTGCCGTCGAGGAGCGTCTGGCCTTGGTCTTGGCCGACCAGGAGAAGAAGCTTGGCGAGTCCATAAGGCTGAACAACGAGCTGATCACAGCCAGGATGACGGCAAGGGAGCTGCATGACGAGTCCACTGCCGAGATCGAGGCCAGCCTGGCTCTGATCGAGGACATAAACAACCAGGTCCGGACAAACAAGGCCAAGCTGCTTGCCCAAGGGGAGGCCGACGGCTACAAGGCGGACTACATGAGGCTTACCGGGGAGGTCGAGGCCGTAAGGGCCGCCCAGGCCGGGCTTCTGGAAGGCGCCGGCCTGCCCCTGCCGGGGCTTTCGGTCAAAGACGGCGAGCTTGCATACGAGGGCTTTGCCTGGGACGGCCTTTCAAGCACCGAGCAGCTGAAGGTGGCGACTTCGATAGTCGGCGCCTTGAAGCCCGATTGCGGCTTCGTCCTGATAGACAAGATGGAGCAGATGGACCGAGAGACGCTTGCCGAGTTCGGCCAGTGGGCGGCAGGCCAGGGCCTGCAAGTCATCGGCACGCGTGTCAGCACCGGCGACGAGTGCTCGATCATAATCACCGACGGCTATGGCGGGACTGCCGAGGCAGCCGTCGGCTTTGACCCAGGCAGCCAAGACAGAGACGAGGCTGGGATGGAGGTGTTCTTCTAAAATGGAGATGCAGATAACAAAAGGAAAGATCGAACGCGCCCAAAAGGTGCTGATATACGGGGTGGAAGGCGTCGGGAAGTCGACGCTTGCAAGCCAGTTCCCGTCACCCCTGTTCATCGACACAGAGGACGGCACGACGCACCTGGACGTGGCCAGGCTCCCACGGCCGGCGTCCTGGGAGATGTTGTTAGAAGAAGTCAAGTGGGTCAGGGACTCCCTGCCCCGGGACGTCGCCACCCTGGTCATAGACACTGCGGACTGGGCAGAGGAGCTGTGCCGGGAGGCCGTCTTGGCTTCGCATCTGTTGAAAGGGAAGCCGGCCAGCGGGATAGAGGACTACGGCTACGGGCACGGCTTCACCTATCTGGCCGAGGACTTCGGAAGGCTTATAAACCTGCTTTCCGACGTCTGCGAGAAGGGCCTGCACACAGTGGTGGTGGCCCATGCCCAGATAAGCCGGTTCGAGGAGCCGGACCAGTCCGGCTCGTACGACAGGTACGAGCTGAAGCTCTATAAGAAGGTGTCCGCCATGCTGAGAGAGTGGGCCGACATGGTGCTTTTCATAGGCTACAAGACCCAGGTGGTAAAGGACGCCGACGGCAAGGCCAGGGCATACGGCGGGACAGACCGCGTGATACATACCGGGCACACCTCCGCCTACGACGCCAAGAACCGCCACGGGCTGCCGTCCGAGCTGGAGCTGGGCTTTGGCTCGATCGCCGACGCAGTCCGTGGCGGCCAGGCTGCCTATACAGCCCCCGTCATGCCTGCCCCTGCCCTAGAGGCAGAAGGCGACGGGGGGCCAGAAGAGCCGCTCCCCTTCGGGCCTGCGCCCTACGAGGCAGGCCAGGGCCCGCTCCCTGCCAACGTCTGGCTGGAGTTCGACGAGCCCGACGTGCCCGAGCACCTAAGGCCGCTCTACCAGCTTTTCGAGGCCAGCGGGGTGACGGAGGAGGAGTTCTGCATGGCCTGCGAGCTGAAGGGCTACGCGGCCAAGGGCATGAGGCTTGCCGACTACGACCCGGACTTCATCTCCGGCAGGGCGGTGCCCTTGTGGGACCAGGTCCTAAAGGTCATCGAGGAAGACGTCCGCCCGGATGTAAGCCCCCGCCTTAGCGTCTACGACGACGCCGGGATCTAGGAAGGGGGCAAAGGATGGACGAGTACAACGTCACTTTGACCCAAGACCCCTCCGACCGGGAGGCCCTGCCCTCGGGGGTCTACGAGTTTACAGCCCGCTCCTTCGAGCGGACCAGGTCGTCTACCGGCAAGCCGATGGTCAAGCTCCTCTTGGACGTCTCCAACCCAAGCGGGCCCGACCAGGCCGTCTACTGCTACCTGGTCATCAGCCAGAGCACCGAGTGGAAGCTCTCGCAGTTCTTCTTGGCCATCGGGCTTAAAAGGCCGGGGGAGGCCGTCACGGTCAACTGGAACGACGTGCCTGGCAAAGGGGGGCTGTTGGAGCTGGAGCTCGAGCAGTCCGAACAGCACGGGGCGCAGAACAGCGTCAAGTCCTTTATCGTACCAGGCTCTCAGAAGCACACAGGCTACTACGCAGGCAGGGCCCTAAGGCCTAAGGAAGGCCCGGAGGTCTTCTAGATGGAGCTCCGGGACTACCAGGAGGCGGCTAGGCAGGCGGTTCATGACGAGTGGGCAGCCGGGAGGCGAAGGACACTGATGGTCCTGCCCACAGGCACTGGCAAGACAGTGGTCTTTGCCAAGGTCATCGAAGACGTCGTGCGCAAGGGCGGCAGGGCCTTGGTCTTGGCCCACAGAGGCGAGCTCCTAGACCAGGCGGCAGACAAGCTGCTGGCCGTGACAGGGCTCGGCGCCAACGTGGAGAAGGCCGGCCAGTCGGCCTTCGACGACTGGTACCGGGTCTGTGTGGGCTCGGTGCAGACGATGATGCGCGACAGGAGGCTTTCAGCCTTCCCTCCCGACTACTTCGACCTTATCGTCGTCGACGAGGCGCACCACACCCTGGCAGAGGGCTACCTTAAGGTACTAGGCCACTTCCCTGGGGCCAAGGTGCTAGGCGTCACGGCCACCGCCGACCGGGGCGACAGGCGCGACCTGGGCCAGTACTACGACTCGCTGGCCTACGAGTACTCCATGCTGGACGCGGTAAGGGACGGCTGGCTTTGCAAGATACAGGCCCAGACCATACCCTTAAAGATCGACTTAAGCGGCGTCTCTGTCTCCCAAGGCGACTTCAAGGCCTCCGACCTGGGGACGGCGCTCGACCCCTACCTGGAGGCCATCGCCGAGGAGATGGTGGCTGCCGGCTGCCTAGGGAGGAAGACGGTGGTCTTCCTGCCGCTGATAAAGACATCCCAGAAGTTCGCCGGGATGCTTGCCGCCCGTGGCTTTGCCTGCGCCGAGGTAAACGGCGAGAGCCGGGACAGGGCAGACGTCTTGCAGCGCTTCGCCTCGGGTAGCCTGAACGTCCTATGCAACTCGATGTTGCTCACCGAAGGCTGGGACTGCCCCGACGTGGACTGCATAGTCGTGCTCCGCCCTACCAAGGTAAGGAGCCTATATGCCCAGATGGTAGGCCGGGGGACGCGCGTGTCGCCGGGCAAGGAGGCCTTGCTGGTACTCGACTTCCTATGGCACTCCAAGCGCCATGAGCTCTGCCATCCGGCACACCTGGTCACCGACGACGCCGAAGCAGCCAGGCTGGCGACGACGGCCCTGGAGGCGGCAGGCATGCCCGTCGATGTGGAGGAGGCCGTAAGCACGGCCACAGACGACATGGTAAGGGCTGCCGAGGAGAGGCTGGCCTTGAGGCTTGACGAGATGCGCCAGCGCCAGAGGCAGCTGGTCGACCCCGTCCAATACGCCTACTCGATCCAGTCGTCGGACCTCTTGGGCTACGAGCCGGAGTTCCCCTGGCAGACGGCGCCGCCCTCCAAGGCCCAGCTTGCCGCCTTGGAGAAGGCGGGCATCTTCCCCGACGAGGTGCCGAACGCAGGCTACGCCTCGATGCTGATCGACAAGCTGGTCTCGCGCAAGGCGGCAGGGCTTGCAACGCCGAAGCAGATCCGCCTGCTTGAACGGAAGGGGTTCGTGCATGTGGGGGACTGGGGCTTCCAGGCAGCCAACAGGCTGATCGGCCGCATCAGCACCAACGGCTGGAGGGTGCCAGACGGCATCGACCCGGCCAGCTACGTGCCCAAGGCCATGGCACGGGAGTGATCGGAGACCGATATGAACGATACCGACAGGCGACCCTGGCGGACCGATTATTCTGAGCGGTCAGCCACATTACGGCCCGTGCAGGACTCGCACGGCAACGACTTGCCGACAGGCTACATACTTTATGAGCCGAAAGGCTACATGCTCGTAAGGCTGGACAGAGGCTGCGACTACAAGGCCTTCGTCAGCCGCAAATGCTCGATAAAGCCCGGTATAGGATGCGAGGCTACTGTGGAGAAGGGCAGGCTTAAGCGTCCGGAAGGGTGCCCGATACATGATCTGGAGGACGCCGATGGCGATCTATGACGGCGAGTCGAGGGAGACAGTGGCCCAGGCCATAGAAGAGACCAGAGCCGCGACCTTGTCGCTCTTTAAGGACAAAGGGCAGGACGTATGGGACGCAGGGCTGCTTTTAGGCCTCGGCGTGGCTCTGGCCCAGGTCGAGATGTACCAGGGCCTGATCGGCCTGTACGGCAGCCCGGAGGCGGTAGCAGAGGCGAACACGATGACAGGCGGGGAGGGCTTGGATGGACAGGCCTAGGACGGACTATATAGCGCTTTTGGACTACATCGACCCGGGGGGCCTGGACTATCAGGACTGGCTAAGCGTCGGGATGGCGCTGCACTACGAGGGCCTTGCTGCGTCCGACTGGGACATGTGGTCAAGACGGGACGCCAAGCGCTACCACGAGGGCGAGTGCTACGAGAAGTGGGCAGGCTTTGCCGGCTCGCCCTCCCCGGTCACCGGGGGCACCATCGTCCACCTGGCCCGCCAGGGCGGCCTTGCCGGTACGGCCTGGCAGGCAGGCCCCGACGAATGGTCCCCTGTACTGACCCGCGACCCTGGGCCGGACGGGCAGTACTTCCTGGCCGACCTCGGCTCCATGGGGGGCTTGAAGCCCCTTGCAGGCCCAGGGCAGGGCTACAGCCCGGTCAGCGACATGGTCCGCTACCTGGAGGCGCTCTTCTTGTCTGACGACGTGGTAAACATCGTCACACAGTCCTACGAGAAGGACGGGAGGCACCTGCCCTCCTCCAGGGGCCTGTACACCAAGACGGCCGCAGAGGTCATCGAGGGCCTCTTAGCCTGCGACGGGGACGTCGGCAGGGTGATAGGCGACTATGACGAGGCCGCCGGCGCCTGGGTGCGTATCAACCCCATGGACGGCCTGGGGGTGAAGAACGAGAACGTCTCCGACTACCGCTACTGCCTGATCGAGTCCGACACGTTGCCCGTCGACGACCAGAACCGCCTGATAAGGGCCTTGGAGCTGCCCGTCGCCGCCTTGGTCTTCAGCGGCGGCAAGTCGCTGCATGCCGTGGTCAGGATAGACGCCACGGACGCCAGGGAGTACTCCGAGCGGGTCAGGGCGGTCATGAAGGCCTGCGCCGACAACGGCCTGGAGGTCGACAACGCCAACAAGAACCCATCGCGCCTCTCGCGCCTGCCAGGCATAAGGCGCGGGGAGGGCTGGCAGTACATCGTGGACACCGGCATCGGCAAGGCCACCTACGAGGAGTGGCTGGCCTGGCGGGACGAGCAGGCAGACGGGCTCCCGGACGCCGTCAGCTTCGCCGACGAGGCAGGCGTGGCGGTAGCCGACCCCGACGTGCTGATCGAGGGCGTCTTGGCCAAGGGCGAGAAGCTGCTCTTGGCCGGGCCGTCCAAGGCGGGGAAGTCATTTGCGCTGCTCCAGCTCTGCGTGGCCTTTGCCGAGGGGCTGGACTGGCTGGGGCTTTCCTGCCAGCAGACAGACGTCCTCTACGTCAACCTGGAGTTGAAGGCGGAGTCGCGCAAAAGGCGCATGCAGGACATCTACCGTGCCTTGGGGATCGAGCCTATAAACGCCCGTCGCATCCACTCCATGGACCTGCGCGGCAAGCTGGTCGACCTGGACCGCCTGACCGCCAAGCTGGTCAGGCAGGCAGTGTCTACGGACTGCAAGGTCGTCATCATCGACCCTATCTACAAGGTCCTGCACGGCGACGAGAACTCCTCCGAGGACGTCAGCCGCTTCTGCGTGGCCTTGGACTACCTGGTCGACCGGCTAGGCGTCAGCGTCATCTACTGCCACCACTACAGCAAGGGAGCGAGCGCCTACGCCAGCTCCATGAACCGCGCCTCGGGCTCCTCTGTCTTTTCCAGGGACGCCGACGCGCTGGTGACCTTGGACGAGATCGAGCTGACGGAGCCCATGAGGCAGGCACGCTTCAACACGCTCGGCTGTGCCCTGGTGGCCAAGGCCATGGACGGACTGGCTGCCCCAGGCTGGCGGAACAGCCTAAAAGGGCCCGACGACCTACTGGCCCTAGACCGCCTGAGGGCAGACATGGTCCAGATACTAGGCCATGGGACCGAGGCTGCAAACAACCTGATCGTCGAGCTTGACAGGCTTGAGGGGGCCTGTATGGAGACGCTTAGCGCCTGGCGGGTGGAAGGCACCTTAAGGGACTTCCCGAAGCTTGCCCCCTTCGAGGCTTGGTACGACTGGCCGCTGCACTCGGTGGACGACTCAGGCGTCCTAAAGGACGCCGTCGAGGACGGGGCCAAGGCTTACAGGAACGGCCAGAAGGCAACGGTTAAGGAGACCTACGAGCAGAAGGCCTCCCGCGTCCTGGGCAACGCCTACACGTTGCTCACGGCACAGGGCGTACCCCCGGAGAAGGTCACCACAGGAGGCTTGGCGGAGGCCGCAGGATGTAGCAAAGACACGATTGTCAGGTACCTAGACGTCGTCAAGACATTTGAGCGGGACCCGAAGACAGGGGTTGTCACAGTGATCACACGTAAGGACGAGGGTGCCGAAAAGGCGTCCCTTCGTGGTGCCGCAGGAGGTTTTGAGTGAATTGCGGTACCACCGAATATGCATTGTTTACGCTTTGCGGTACCGCATTATGCAAATGCGGTACTGCGGCAGTACCGCAAAACAGTACCGCAGTACCGCAAAACAGCATTGCGGCAGGGTACCGCAGTACCGCAAAACCACGTTTGCGGTACCGCAAAAGGGTACCGCAGTCTCTCACCTTTCAGGTGAGGTGTAGTTAACACTTACACCTCACACTTCTGAGTAGTGAGTGTGAGGTGACGGTAACTACACCTCCGACATAAACTTTAGGAGCGCGCGCGGATGGCACAAAGGAAAATGCGACAAAGGGCACTAAGGAAGTCACGGTTGACGAAGGCGGCAGAGGCCTCGGCAGGCAGGTACATGCCTCCCCGGAGGCATAAGGCAGGGGAGGGGTACAGCGTCTACGCAAGCGAGGTGGCAGACTTCCTCTGCTCGCTCCCTGAGGTCAGGCAGCTGGTGGTCGACGTCTTCATGGAAAAAGGCTTGATCGAGTACGACCCTGCCACAGGGCTGTGGGCAGGCAAGGCCTGGGCAGGGCCAGCGCCTGGCGTGCCTGGCCCTGTTGCAGCAGGGCGAAAGGAGGCCAAAGATGGCTGACGGATTCAAGCCGTGCCCGGTGTGCGGCAGGACGGACGAGGTGGGCCGGATGTACGACGGCAGCTCCACCCCTGCGGTCTTTTACACCTGGTGCAAAAGGTGCGGCGTCGGCACGCTGCCCGTGCACTCGTTGGAGGAGGCGCTAGCAGCCTGGGACGACATCACTCGCCCTGAGCCGCCCAAGGTCATGCTGGACGACGGCAGCGGGGTCAAGGCTGGGGACTACGTGACCCGCAGCGGCGTTATGTCAAAGGTCAAGGAGGTCGTGTTGGTCCCGACAGCCTTGTTGGAATGGCCTGAAGGGGAGGGGCATCTTTTCATGGGCGCCAATGACGACCTCAAGGTACTGCCTTCCCGGACCTTAAGGGGCTTTATCCGTGTGCCTGGGGCAGAACGATCGTCCTGGGCTGTGATTGTCAAGGGCATGAGGATGCCTGTCGGGTGTTACGAGTGCCCGTTCAATGCGTTTCCAGACCATTTCGAATGCTGTGCGCTTGCAGACCTTCCAGATATCGAAGACATTAGCAAGCGCCTGCCCGAATGCCCATTAGAGGAGGTAGGCGATGAAAAATGACCTTGTACAGGTCGACCTCGTCCGTCGTGCAAAGGCTCTGGCGGGGGTGGAGTGATGGACCACGAAGTGACCCAAGTCGAGTTTGTATTGAGATTTGTCGAGAGCGCTGCGCAGTTGTATAGCGCTGATATCCACACTCTAGCCACAGCAGCTGTTTTGGCCAAAGAGCTATACCTCACGCTCTTCGATATGGATGCCGACAGACCACTAGTCGGCTTCAAGACGCGGAAGGGAGCTGAGTGATGAAAAACGACCTGTCACACCTCGACAGGTACCTTCAGGAAAAAGGTGCCGACGGCGCGGCCTACAGGCTGCCCGGGCTCACCGTGGTGGCCAGCTGGGGCAGCGGCTGGGAGCATGTCAGCGTCTCCAGGCCGTCCAGGTGCCCGACCTGGGAGGAGATGTGCCTTGTCAAGGACATGTTCTGGGACGAAGAGGAGTGTGTGGTGGAGTACCACCCGCCGAAGTCCAAGTACGTCGACAACCACCCTTACTGCCTGCACATGTGGAAGCCTATAGGCGTCGAGGTGCCTTTGCCGCCCAGTATCCTCGTAGGCCTCAAAGGCCTCAAGGCAGGAGGCACGGGAAGGGGCCAGGCATGCCGTTGAGCGACGAGGTGCTGGAGTTTTTCAAAGGCGACACGGAGAAGGAGGCGTGGCTCGCCGAGCGCGGCTACCCGTCCGTGCGGGATTGCAAGTGGTGCCAAAAGGTAAGGGGCGCAGACTTTTGGGTCTGTGTGCTCCCGGACAGCCACGACGATGCGGTGACGCCGGACTACCTTCCGGGGTTCTTCTTGGACGGGGCCCCCTTGGAGTGCCTGTGCGGGGGCGACGGGTACGACAGCGGGTAGCTGCCTGCTGTCCCTACGAAGGCGCAAGGGAGGTTTTTGAAATGACGCTCAGCGAGAGGTACTACAGCCATCGCAGCCTGGTCAGGGATATCGCCTACAGGCAGCGGGTGCTGGCTGCCAAGCGCGAGGGCATCGTCCACTTCGGCGGCTCCCTGGTCAGCCCCTGCCGGTCCTGCGAGGACGACGTCCGGCTGGCTGCCCTGCTCGACGAGGTGCTGGCCTTGGAAGGGGAGCTGGACGGCCTTGCCGCCCAAAGGGCAGAGGAGCGCAGCCAGCTGGACGCGTACACCGGCCGCCTGACAGAGCGGCAGCGGTGGGCGGTCGACGTCTACTTCTACCAAGGCATGGACAGGAGCGACGCCGTCACGGCGGTCTACGGCGACGCCAGCACGGGCCACTGCAACGCCTTCAACCAGCTCTTGCGGAGGGCCGTCGAGCCGTCCCTTTGGCCGGAGAGTACGCAATAGTACACAAAAGTACACAAAAGTACACAAAAATACACAAAAATACACAAAAATACACGGTTCGGCTGTGTTATGATAAGCTTGGCGAAGCAGTGTCGGTACTGTCGTATAAAACCTCTTTGCCACCTACCTTTTACAACAAGAACAGCATGGGGGAGGCATGATTCCATGGCCCCGTCGACAAACCCCCGGTACAGGTACCCGGCCAGGCGCGCCCAAGTAAGGCGGCGCCTGTTGGCCCGGGAGACCCACTGCGCCCTGTGCGGCAAGCCCATCGACAAGGGCCTGAGGACTCCGCACCCGATGTCGGCAGAGGTCGACGAGATCGTTCCAGTCTCCAAAGGCGGAAGCCCGATCGACATGGAGAACGTCCAGCTGACACATCGTGTCTGCAACCAGCGCGCCGGAGATAAGTCCAGGCCCAGAAAAGCAAGGTCTTTTCCTTTGCCTACCTCCCAGGACTGGTGAGCCTCCCGACGTGGCGGCAAGAGGCTGGCAGGGCCAAGCCAGGCGGGGCTAGCAATATATCAGGTACGGGGGGCGGACCCCCTCCCCCGGGCCTTCCTGCCCCCCGGTCGCCATAGTGAGAAATTACACACCCAAGCACCACCCGCAAAGGAAGAGCATGCCGATCAAGGACGCCGAGACCAGGCTTGAGGCCCTAAAAGGGCTTCGCGACAAGCTGGCCTTGTGCATCGACGCCTCATGCTCGGGCCGCGACATCGCAGCCTTGGCCAAACAGCTCATGGACTGCCTGGCACAGATCGACGAGCTGGAGGGCCTGCTGCCCGAAGGAGAAGTGACCGTAGTTGAGCAAGTCATCACCCTCCACCATGGAGGCGCCGCCAGCGCCCGTGCAGGCACGCCAAAAGGCACTGGGCCGGCTAAAGGGCGACCAGGCGCCCAGGGCCTTCCATGAGCCGGCGTGCGCCGGGTCGTACGGGCAGGAGGCCATAATGCTCTTCACGGCCTACGCCTTTGCCCCCTATGCCTGGCAGGCAGCCGTCATAGAGGCCTGGCTGGCCGTCGACGCGTCAGGCAGGTGGGCGGCGTCCCGCTGCGGGCTGCTGGTGCCGCGGCAGAACGGCAAGACGGCCTTGGTCTGCATGCGGGCCTTGTTCGGCCTGGTCGTCCTAGGCGAGCGCATCGCCTACACGGCACACCAGCAAAAGACGGCCACCGAGACGTTCGAGGCCCTTGACGCGGTATTCAAGCACCCAGACCTGGCCAAGCTGCTCCAAGGCAAGCCGAAGCGGGCACTGGGGCGCGAGGAGATCAGGCTGAAGAACGGGGGCAGGGTCAAGTTCATTGCCCGCACAAGGTCGTCCGGGCTCGGGTTTACCATCGACCTCTTGGTCGTAGACGAGGCCCAGGAGGCGACAGACGCCCAGGTCGCCGCCCTCCTGCCGACCGTTTCGGCCTCGCCGAGGGGCAACCCCCAGGCCGTCTATTGCGGGGTCGCGCCCGACGTGGACTCGCCTGGCGAGGTCTTTAGGCGGATACGCGAGCGGGGGCTGAGGAAGTCGAGGAGGCTTGCCTGGCACGAGTGGTCGGTAGAGTCCCTAGGGGACGTGACCGACCGCAGGCGCTGGGAGGCGGCCAACCCGTCCCTTGGCCGCCAGATCAAAGGGGCGACCGTCCAAGACGAGCTGGAGTCGATGGCGCCGGATACCTTTGCCAGGCAAAGGCTCTGCTGGTGGCCGACAGGCGACGAGTCCAGGCGGCTGATAGACAAGGCCGCCTGGGACAGGCTGGCCGTCGACGCCTCGCCGGAGGGCAGGCTGGCCTACGGGGTGCGCTTCAACTACGACGGCTCGATAGTAAGCCTCGCGGTGGCGGTCAGGCCGGATGCGGGCAAGGCGCACATAGAGCTGGTCAAGTACCAGTCGGCCAGGACGATCGAGTGGCTGGTGCGCTGGCTGGTGGAGCGGAAGGACAGGCCGTCTGTGATCGTGGTCGACGGGAAGGCCGGGGCCCAGGCCTTGGTCGACCGGCTCCGGGAGGAGAGGGTGCCGGCCAAGGCCATACATGCCTTAAAGCCCTCCGAGGCCATAGCCTCCTCGGCCAGGCTCATAAACGCCGTCGAGGAGGGCAGCCTGACCCATTTCGGGCAGCCTGCCCTAAACGAGGCAGTCTACAACACAGCCAAACGTCTGATAGGCAAAGACGGGGGCTGGGGCTTCACAGGCTTGAACAGCGCCGACGTGACCCCGGTAGAGGCCTGCGCGCTGGCCTTATGGGGCGTCATGACCACAAAAAGGGACCCGAGGAGAAAGCAGAGGATAGGATGAGCAGCAACAATGCGCTACCTGTATGGCCCGACTCCTCGCTTAGGCACCTGGAAGGCCTGGACGAGGCCGAGCAGCAGCTGCTTGCCGACCTGGCCGGGGTCTGGCGCGACAAGCTGGCCGGGAACCAGGTAAAGAACGAGTACTACAACCAGAAGAACCTCCTGAACGACCTAGGCATAGCCATCCCGCCTCGGCTGAGGAGGGTCAAGACCGTGATCGGCTGGCCGGCCAAGGCAGTCGACCTGCTGGCCGCCCGCTCGCGCTTCAACGGCTTCACCTTCACCGACCGGCAGGGCGCAAGCAGCGAGTTCGAGGAGGTGCTGAAGGCCAACGAGCTCAAGCAGTCCTACAAGGAGGCCTTGGTGTCCGAGCTTACGAACTCGGTCTCCTTCTTCACGGTGACCGCCGGGGACGGCGGCGCAGGGGAGCCGCCGGTGATCATCATGCCCTACACCGCGGTGAACGCATCTGCGCTCTGGGACTTCCGGCGCCGCCGCCTAAAGGCTGGCATGACTATCGTGGACGTGGACAAGCAGACCGGGCAGCCTGTCGCATTGAACCTCTTTACCGACAAGGACGTCATAGAGATAGCCAGGGACGGGCCTTACAGCTGGGGCGTGGCGGCCCGGCATGCCCACATCATGGGCAGGCCCTTGATGGAGCCGCTCCGCAACCAGCCCTCGATCGACAGGCCCTTTGGCAAGAGCCGCATCACCGACGCGGTCATCAGCATCACCGACAGCGCCGTCAGGGCTTCTCTTAGGGCGGAGATCTCGGCAGAGTTCTACACCACGCCCCAGCGCTACGTGCTCGGGGCCGACGACAGCGCCTTCGAGAAGGACAAGTGGGCCACCTACATCACGTCGCTTGCGCTCTTCGGCAAGGACGAGGACGGGGACGTGCCTTCCTACGGGCAGCTCCCGCAGATGACGATGCAGCCCCACCTGGACTACATGCGCTCGCTGGCCGCCCAGTTCGCCGGCGAGACGGGGATACCGATATCGAGCCTGGGCATCATCCAGGACAATCCCTCCAGCGCCGAGGCCATCCACTCTGCAAGGGAGGATCTGATCATCGCCGCCCAGGACCTAAACGACACCAACGGCGTGGCCTTGCGCAACATCGGCCTGATGGCCTTGGCGGTGATGAGAGGGGTGGCGCTTACAGGCCTCAGCCCGAACGAGCTGACGATGGAGGCGAGGTTCAAGAACCCGGCCAACCCCTCGGTAGTCTCCCAGTCCGACGCTATCGTCAAACAGGCGGCTGTCGTCACGGGCCTAGGCGACACCGAGGTGGCGCTGGAGGAGCTCGGCTACACCGCCGAGCAGATCGCCCGGATCAAGTCGGAGACCAGGCGCGCCCAGGCGGCCTCCTCCCTGGCAGAGAGGCTTGACAATGCTGAGCCAGGCCCAAGCTGACGAGTACCTCTTGGAGCTGGAGGCAGTCTCGGCCTGGGCACAAGGGGACCTGGAGGCGCTTTGGGGCACATACGACCTGTCCGACCCCTCTTTGGCCTATGGACAGGCCCTGGCAGACGTCGAGGCCCTGGTCGCTGTCTATGGGGACTTTGCGGCAGAGCTTGCAGCCGAGCTCTACGAGCTGCTGCGGCAGGAGGCCTACCCGGACGAGGGCTTTACCGCCACTCTGCCCGACCACAGTCAGGAGGCCTTACGGCACTCGGTAGGCTCTCAGCTATCCCCGCTATACAGCGGGGACTACGAGGCGGCCTTTAGCAACATAGCGGCCCTTTTGGACAGGTATGTCTTGAACCAGGCCCGTGACACGGTAAGGCTGAACGCCTCCTTGGAAAAGGACACAAGGCGCGCCCGGTTCGCCCGGGTGCCTGCTGGGCTTGCGACTTGCGCCTACTGTGCAATGCTTGCCAGCCGCGGCTTTATCTATTCAAGCGAGGAGACGGCCGGTGCAGGCTCGCACGACCATTGCCGGTGCATGGTGGTGCCCGGCTTCGGGGACGACCCCTCATGGCCGGGGTACAAGCCTGAGAGCTATTACCGGATGTATGACGAGAGTGGGGCAGGCAGTCATGGAAGCGGTACAGAGACCTTGGCCGGCGTGTCACGGGGTGGGCCAATGGGCTTCGAGGAGGCTAACAGGGGCAACGTCAACCCACTTTATGGACCAAAAGAGTATCGCATCAACTGCCAGAAGTGCGTCGTAGCCTATGAGGCAAGGCTGAGGGGCTATGACGTGACAGCAGCGGCAGGCGAAGGCCTGCATGCCTGGAAGAACGTGTGGATCGACAGGAATACCCAATCGACAGCGGAGTACACAAGGATAACTGCACCAAACCTTAAAAGCCTGAAAAACAGCATTGACGAGGCAACTGTTGAGGCTGGACGGTATCATATTGCCTGGACATGGAAAGGGAAGTCCAACGTCGGCCATATAACAAGCCTAGAGAGGCTTGGAGACGGCTCGTTGTTCTGGTACGAACCGCAAATCGGCAAGGTGTACACGGACAGCGATGTAGCAGAGCTTCAAAAAGAGATAAAGCTCAAAGGCACGACCTATGGTGTAAAATACCAGGTGCCGGTCTATATCATCAGGGTCGACGACAAGGAGTTCGACTACAGTGTGGCAAACGGGATGCTGGANAAGNTATGAAGATGACTGAAGACGATATATTGGCCTTTGCCGTGTCGGAAGGCTACAAAGGCTTTGTACAACTGCCGGACTGGAAGGGCTACCAGGTNTTTGAGCCANTGCTCAATTCCGCTGATGAAGATGAGGTGTCATACGTTGGGTATCCCTTAGTCATCCTGGTCGACTCCGAGAAGAACGAGATACGTATGTCTACCCCCGACGAGGCCCTCGAGAACCTCGACTATATGATCTCATTGGGCTTTGACTGATTATTAACATATTTGAAGTAAAGGAGAGGATTTATGGTTTGGTATAAACTTGTTAGTATAAATGATATCGAAGTAGTATATAACTACTGGCCAGAAAGGCTGACTGCTGATTATGGTACTCTTTCCTACAACCTTCAAACGAACGAGCCTGTGCTTATAAAAAAGTCAGAAGACGATGTAGTGTTTAATTACCGAGGTCATGTATTGCGGCGGATCAAAGAGTTTTAGGAACAGGGTGAGTTTAAAACCGAAGGCTATGTAGCCTGGTATTGATATCATTGTGTTGTGTAACGGCACAATCACCTTGTTTAACGATTAAGCACCCGACAAACCCATAGTGGGCTAAACGAGTGCTTGAGTCGTTTATACCATAGTCCGAGCATCCATGCAAGCAGAACTATGGTCTGATACCTGATTGACACAGAGGCTGGGGCACTGGCAGCTCGCAAGCACCATAGGCTCAAGTATGCAGGCTTTTGGCCTTGCATTTGCACCCAAGGCATCAAGCCGCCTCAACCAGGCGGCTTTTTCATTTCTTTTTTAAACGTGCCAACTGGCACGGAATAACACGTCTATGGACGGAAGGAGCCAATCAAGATGGCTTTAGACACCGGACAGGTGGATGGGACCCAGGACCCTGGGGAGCGACTGCAGGGCGGCTTCGAGCCGATCACGACCCAAGAGGCCTTCAATCCCTTTGCTGCGTCGATCCGCCACAGCGAGGCAAGGAAGTACACCGACTACGACGAGCTGAAGGCGGCTGCCAAGAGGCTGGCTGCAATCAAGGAGTATTCCAAACGATACATATCAATTGAAAAGGGTATCGCTCAAATTGAAATCAAATGGAAGACGCAGATAACAGAGCTTTTACCTATGTGACCGAGAACCTGACTATATCAGTAGCGATGATATAGTCATGCAATTTGACACAAGCATGCGGCAATAAAACCAATGAACACACATTAGCTCAGTCCCTTTATGATTTCCATGAACCGATCGAAATGGTAAGCCCCGTCCACATTAAGCCGTTTATTACGGAACACCATATAATAGCGGTACTGCGAGCCTGCTGCGTTTTGCCATGCTCGCCCAATCTCCACCTTGCGTCGCGACTCCTCGTTCTCCAGGTGGTCTCCCTTTGGCTCGATCATGAGCAGCCTTCCCGAATAAGTGATTGCGATGATGTCTGGATAAGCATTGACGTAGCCGTTTATCGAAAAGCCTTTCCGAGCGATATTCCTGTGCCACCATTTGATGTTCGGCAGATTCGCAATCTCCCAGACAACGTCTCGCTCCAATCCGTTCATCTCTTCTTCTGCTGTGTAAAGAGAGTTCGGAAGCGTAGTGACAACCTGTAAAGGCGATATCGACAAAGGGAAGCTATAGAGAGGCTCGCATCTTATCCTGCCTTGCTCAAGCCAAAGTTCGAAATTGCTCTTTCGGTGTTCTGTAAGCAACCTGTTCACCTTTTGCTCGATCTTTAACGCATACGGATACGGCGATTGCTGGAGATCATCGAGTTGTTCTGGAGAAAAACCTGTGACGATGCGCTCAACGTAGTCCCGCAAGTCACGATCATTTACAGCATTGTTTTTTGACAGTCGAGACACGATCATGTCTTTGCAATCCTGAATGCGTTTTTCTGGTGCTTTCGACTCAAACCACTTTCTGAAAAACTCATTGTCAGAGCTGGAGAGCTTCCATGCCTTTGGGATTGCGTCCTTTGAGCCGTCAATGTCAACACGAGCAATCTCTGCCTCAAGGGTTGTGAAGTCAATGACAATATCCTTGTCGATAAGCCTGAATCCTTCAGACAACCGGTCAGGAGTAAGCAGCTCTGTCTCTTCTTCAGAAAAAATCGAAGGCTCGGAGTCTATGACGAATTGAGGCAGTTGAACATCGACAATCTCATCAGCAAACTCAGGGTTGATATAGTAATAAGTCACTTTTTGCCTCAATTCGTTCGGCACGACCTCTTCATTGGAGGATAAGACCGTCTCGACAGTCAACTCATAACTCTCTGCCTGCTCGACAGCACTTTCCAGCATGGCATCAAGCTCATCAAGTCGAGCATCATCAACTTGGCTTTTTTGGGCTAGCGCAGTAGCAATCAAGTTCGAATCAATATTTGGCGGACTATCGCCCTCTTGTTCTTCAGGCATTGCCAGCTGAACAGCCACCGCCGCTGTTTCTGGGTCATCAATAGGCTCGTCTACAATGCCAACCCTATAGTCTTTGTCGCTGAACCCAGCGTAGTTGAGCCCGGCAACAACTTGCTCAAGAGTCTCATGGAAGTTATCAGATGAAGTAATAACGTAGGAGATATTTAACACCCTCGCCTTGTTCTTTCGTGTGTAAGGCAGCCTGAGTATCCGTCCAACAATCTGCTCGACATCCACAGTCGAGGATCGATTGGCAATGGTGGCGAGCACATAGGCAAAGGGGCAGTCCCAGCCTTCCTTGAGGGCATTGACGGTGATGATGTATCGAATAGGGCAAGTCTCAGACAGCAAGTCGATCCCACCGATCTCGTTCTTATCCGCAGTCTTAATTGCAATCTGATCAGATGGGATGCCGCAGTCGATGAGGGCATCCCTCAGCTTGTCGAAGGTGGCTGAGTCCTGGTTGTTTCTAGGCTGAGCTTGAAGCAAGACGATGGGACGGATATAGTTGCCGCCGTTTTCATGCTCTCTTTTTGCCTGGTTTTCGAGCCTTTCTTGAATCGTGATTGCATCCGCTAAAACATCATGATGGTTTCGCCTGTTGTAGACAATGACTGGAAGCTTGATCATGTTCTCGGCTTTGAGCTGCACGGCATCTACATACGAGATGATGTTGCTGTCATCCTTTGGCGTGGCAGTAAGGTCAAGGACGAAGCTCGGGTTGAAGTTCGTCAACATCTCCTTCGACAACACAGTTGTAGCATGATGGCTCTCGTCAACGATTGTGACTGGGTTCAGATAGCGGATGACTTGAATCAATGCTGTCTCATCGGTATCGGCAAGAAGGATGGAAGGGTCGTTGAAGAACTTGGCAAACAGGGCAAGGTTCCCGTTTTCCTGATAGGCTTTTCGTCCGTCTTTTGTTCTAGTGCGGAACGAGTCATAGGAAAGCACGAAAACGGACAGCTGCTCGACTACAGTCGAAGGGTTGAAGTTCTGACCGGTCAGTAGCTGCTGCTTCGAGTAAACCTCTACACGATGCCCGAAGTCTGAGTCCAATCGCTGCCTATAGGGATGCCCAGAATCACTGAGCGCCCTAAGAGTCTGCTCGAGTATTGCATCTGAAGGAACAAGCCACACTACCGCTTTGCTTTTTGTGTGCGGCAATGAGTCAAAGATAGGCTTGAGGGCACATGTGGCAATGAAGGTCTTCCCACCTCCGGTTGGGACCTTGACACAGATGTTGGGCACGCCGTCAATGTTGTTTTGATAAGGTTTTATCCCGTTAAAGCCAACAACAAAGCCCTTGCTGTTCCAGTAGCTCTCATAAGCTGTCGTTATCCCGTCTGTGTCCTGTAAAGCCTTGAGGTAGCCGACTAGATCGTCAATCACAGAACGCTGGTATTTCTTGAGTTCCATATCGCCCCTCACAGCTTCTTGATATCTCGTGGGATCTTCTTGAAAGTGATTCCATAACGGCGTAAGTCATTGTCATTAATTGTGCACTGGTCGGCATAGACAATGTAGTTATCCGACTTCGTGGATATGGTTGACAAGAACGAGGTGTCAAGTGTCGTGACCGCCTCCTTCTCATATATGAAGTAATATGCTGTACCGTCGTGTTCACCTAGAAAGTAGGTATTGTCGGTGTGACTTATTAATGATTGTGGCTTGGGTTGGTGAGTCTCCATATACCAGACATATGATCGAATTATATCTTTGGGCACATCTGTGTTAAGGAGTTGGTTGTCTATGAGTAGTGTGTCTCCAAGTTCGTAGTAATCAAAGCCGCTACCTGTGCCCTCCGTCTCACCATAACCGCTAATAACACGTCTCACTCGCTCGGCTGTAATGGTTTCGGCGTAGTCTTCCATCTCGACAAGTATGAATCTACGGTTACCGCCGTCGCTTTTGTTCATGTTAAGGACGGCATGGGCAGTGGTGCCGGAGCCAGCGAAAGAGTCGAGGATAAGAGCTTCTGAGTCACTAGCGATTTGAAGCACGCGCTCTATCAAGCGCGTTGGCTTTGGCGTGTCAAAAGTTCCTGATGTATCCTGAAGCACCGATCGTACCTCGATTTTTGCATCTGCATTCTGTCCAGCTTCAGAGTGCAACCAAAGGGTTGTTGGAACAACACCTTGTTTTGCCTCAGAAAGAAATTTCTTGATTCTGGGTACGCTGTTACCATTCTTTCCCCACCATATTCGATTATCTTTGTCGAGCTCTTGAAAAGTTGCAAGTGATGTTCTCCAATAGGTGCCAGTGGGCGGCAAGAATACTTTCCCATTAGGCGAAACAATCTCGTATGTACCCTGTCCATTAAAGTTTCTTGCCTGTACAGCATTTGTTGTCCATGGACCACGTGGGTCATTGTCAGGGTTTGTATAAGTTGCATCTAAATCATCAGTGCGCGGAAGAAGGTTTCTTTTAAAAGATGCTTTATTCTTTGCGTAGACTAATATGTAGTCATGCATACCAGAGAAATACTGAGCTGAGTTTTTAATGGTATAGATTTTTTGCCATACCACTGTGTCGACAAAATTGTTGGATCCAAAAACTTCATTACATATGAGTTTTAAGCTTGCGATTTCATCGTCCCCGATACTAATAAAAATCGATCCTTCGTTGGAAAGCAATCTCTGAAGTAGTTTTAAACGTGGGTACATCATGCACAACCATTTGTCATGGCGCGTAAGGTCTTCACCTTCACTTCCTACGACTTTGCCAAGCCAATTCATCATTTTTGGGTCATTTACACTGTCGTTATAAACCCAGCCCTCATTACCTGTGTTGTATGGTGGATCAATGTAGATGCAGTCAATTCTACCTTCATATTCAGGTAACAAAGCCTTAAGCGCTTCAAGGTTGTCTCCATGAATGATTTTGTTGCCGCTGTTCTCTTGTCCATAATGGTACTGATGGTCAAGAATCCTGAATGGAACATCAAGATGATGGTTTATGACCTTTTCTTTTCCGATCCATTCTAACGACGGCATTAGCACATCTCCTTATACCTGACCATCTCAATGTCGATTATCATGCAATGAAGGCATTCAAACAATTACTGTTGCATTCGCTACATTTCTCTTGTTCATAACCGCTCTTGATCAACTAAGTACCAGTATCTTATTATCCCAGATTAAACAAGTTGTTCTACGATCACCCTGGAGCTTTTCGGGTGTAAGCAAAATAAGTGCCATGTCAGCAAAAGCCATTTCATGTCACATGAAGATGAGAAATTGTGACCCTTCTGAGACAAATGTAGCCTCCTCACAATCGTGTGTTCCGAAGTTAAGGTAGCATTAAGTGAAAGGGATGCACGACGAGACCACTTATGCTGCTGTCGATGGTTTTCGTGTCAGGTATGCAGTTGTCACAGGTGCTTCTGGTAATATGGTTGATTCATCTATTGCTGTTGAGCTTGAGATTAGCAGCAGAGGCAGTGCGACTATGAGTCAGATTCTGCCACTCGATGGTTTGAGCTGATTTGCATTGCATGAGATTTCTATGGGTTGTTTGTTCTCGCAAGTCAATGTTAATTTAAAACAGCGACACTGGTTACAGTTAGACTGCTGCATTGGTAACAATCCATGTTATGGTTGCTCCGCTACTCAGCTCCTGATCATCGGGGTTAAAGCTATAGCTGATAAACAGGCGAACAGGGCGGGGAGGTATGACTCCCCGTCAAGCTCGCGGACTACAGGGACAGGTTTGTCAAGGGCTTATCCACATGGTTATGATGGGTTTGAGGCAGGATTTAGCCAACGTATCCATGGTCAGGTTCTCCCAACATGTTGAGCGCGTAGTAGCCGTTGGCTGCCGTGGGCAAGGGTCAGTCCTCGGTCCCATAAGCATATGATAGAGACCGGACGACCTGGTTGGCGTGTACTGTAGCACATTAGTGCATAGTTAACTCTGTATAAATCTTGCATATTCTATATACATACATCAGTTTTCTTTACATCCTTGGAGCATGACATTAATATACCTGAAGGGAAAACCGACATAGAGAGGGAAGAGATGGCTGCGAACGTTCAATTGGATGATGAGGCAAAAGAAGAGATCAAACGCCTAAGCAAGAAGATCGAGCGGCTCGATGGCGAAATAAACGATATAAGCAAGGAACTGGAGCTTTTGCAGAGAGCAATGACTGAGCATAGAGATGCAACACTGTCGTTTTTCGGAGACGTGATGAACAGCCTTCACGATGCCGAGATTGCGAAGGTGGAAAACATCAAAGTGTCGTTCAAGTACAGCAACGACTTGAACGAGGTGCTGAAAGGGAGAATCCGTAACAGGGCAGAGGAAGAGCTGGCTGACATCGAGGCAAGGCTTAAATCAAGGGCAGATACCCTGAGCCAGGAGCTTGCTCAGCGGAAGAGCGAGCTGAGGACGACTTACGCCCAACTGGCAGCCGTGTCGCAGCTGCTTGGCAATTGAATGCTTATGCGAATAGGAGGCAGATGATGGCAAACGTTTCTGGAGGCGGCGGGGGCATACTCAGCAACCTGGTCGTCGCTGATGACGAGTGCGCTAGCCTGTCGGCTAGCTTTGTGGCTTATGGCGAGGCTGTCGAGCAAAAGCTCGACGAGTATGTCGCTATCCTTAACAACGTATGCGAGGAAGGCATCTCCGGTGGCATGGTGGCATCGAACCTCAAGGTCTTTATGAACGCTGTCATCAGGCTAAAGGGGCAGTTTAGGGCGCTAGCCAAGCCGGCTGCTGCCCAGTTGGACGCCTATATCGCAGACATCGACGCAGCCGACGCGCACCTTTACTGATAGGAGTGGCATGGGAGAAGAGATCATAGTTAACACTGATGCTCTAGCACTGGCTACTGAGTCCTTAAGGGGCATTATTGCAGACCGCAGCCTGATCGAGGGTCTCCAAAGGGACCTAGGGGGCGCACTTGCTATCAGTACCGGCGATGGCGCAAGCGCAGCATTAAGCCAAGGCGAGGCGCTGTGTGCCAGTGTATTACAGCTCTACCGCTTATTCGAGCAGACAGCGGCATACCTCCAGCAAGCATGCGACAGGTTCGCTTTAACAGACCAGGCCTTGGCTCAAGGCCTTCCGGCAGGCCCGTCAGAAGGCGGGGCGGACAATGGCTGAGGAGACCATCCGCGACTTTTCCAGCGAAGCAAGGAGCCAACTGCTCTATATGATCTACCTTGCAGAGCAGCAGCGGGTCGGGCTGTCCGAGGTCATAGACCTCATAGACCCGGATGGCGAGTTCGCTAGGGTCATGGCCGACTTCGGCTACCTAGCTCCGATCGAGTTCTACGAGGCGGTGAAAGTCAGGCTGGAGGAGGCGAGGCGGGAGGTAGCCAGGATATTCGACGACGCCTTATCCATCGACAAGGCGCTCGCCTCAAGGCTCAGCACGCAGACGGACGCCACAGAGGCGCTGTCTGTCACCATCGGCAGCCTCGCCGACGTCTTTACGGATGTTGGCGACAGCGGCATCGAGGGCGACCCCATGGCTTTCGCAGCCAGGCTAGCCAGATCCTTCGACGGGCTGTTGGACGCCTATTACAAGCAGTATGTGAACAAGGACGGCTCGTATAACTGGGAGGCGATCGAAAGCACCCTGAACAGGGACTTCCAGGATATATCGGATCAGGAGTGGCTTGTTCTTGCGGTCGTCTACGTAGGCATGAAGGTCGAGGATACCGAGCGGTTTCTCAGGTCGCTTGCTGATAAGGAGGACGACGTTTCCAAATACAGCCAGGGCGGGAAGTATTATGCCGAAGAGGGGTACATCACCTGGTACTACGACCCGGACAAGGTGGCAGCCTTGAATAAGAACATCGGCTATATCATAATGGAGGACCTCCTCTACCAGCGCTGGGTCTTCTCCCTTAGCGACGATGATGTCGAGGCGCTTTATAACGCACGCTACCCGGGAGGCGGCGAGGGGCTTAGCGCTGCCCAGAAGAGGAACAGGCTCTGGCTCGATGCCGAGGCTGATAGGCTCAGCCACATCGAGCACAGCGCCCTGCTTATGGTAGCTAGCAGCTTCGGCCCAGGCGTCCTACACGGGCCTGCCGGCGCAGACGGGCCCGACCTTTGGCTGGAACGGTTGGATGATGATGGCAGCTATGTCCTCGGTTACTCAGGGGATTATGTATACTCCAACAGCGAGGAGGGCGATGACGCCCTCCTCATCAATCCCCTGAACCACTATAGTTTGTACATCAGCCCAGCAAATCCCTCGGCTGACGCTGTGGGTTACGTCAACGACTTCGATAATAGGGTTTTCGAGCTCCGGTACATCTACTCGTTTGCCGGCAACTTCTTGGAGGACGTAGGCTCCGCGGCGCTAAGCCTCACCTTCGACATTGTCCTGCTGGCTTCCGGGGCAGCATTGCCAGTCTTGCCGCTCATCATGACCCCGCTGCTCTTCGTGGAGGGGGAGGTAGAGGAGGCCGCTAGGCTGCACGAGGAGCAGTCGCTGCACAGTGAGCACTACCAAGCTGTCAATGATGCCAACTACTGCAACTACTTCGGGCTGGACGCTGTGATCGTCAGCAGCGAGGGCTCTACCAGCCATATTGTTATCTACTATCCCAGCTCAAGGACGCAAGGCCATGTGGACAGGCTCAACGAGCTGTTACTAAGCGGTGAATACGATTACCTTATAGAAGAGAATTATGAAAACGGGGTCACAGTGGCTGACGTGATCAATAACCCAGGTGCCATGATGGAGATATTGGATGCATTAAAACCCGAAGAACGTGCATTTGTACTGGGGACCGAGTGACTGAGCGGGCGTTAAGCTGATGTCAGAAGCAGCATTCACTAGGGCATGTCAAGCAAGATGCATGGTCAGGGGTCGTCACGGTTATCTGTATAGGAAGCAGTCGGTGGCTGTTAGGGAACGGAGGTACAAAATGAAGCTGGAACGGCTGCTGCTTGCTTGTATGCTAGTAGTGACAGTCGTTATACCGCTCGAAGCCTGTGGAAGCTCTACTAACGACGAGTACCACATAATAGTAGCAGTGTCGGCTGGCGGCGATCACACCGTCGGCTTGCGCTCTAACGGCACGGTGGTGGCCACAGGCCGAAACGACTATGGGCAGTGCGAGGTTTCTGGGTGGGCGGATGTGAAAGCTGTGTCTGCCGGCTCTTGGCACACGGTGGGCCTTCGAGCCGACGGAACTGTTGTGGCAACTGGGCAGAACCGCTACGGCGAGTGCAATGTGTCTGAATGGAGCGGTGTTATTGCTGTCTCGGCAGCTGACAACTACACTGTCGGCTTACTAGCCGATGGCACAGTAGTCGCAACAGGCTGGAACTTGAACGGCGAGTGCGACGTTTCTAGCTGGGAGGGCATAGTCGCTGTGGCTGCCTGGAACGACCATACCGTAGGCCTGCGTATAGACGGCACGGTGGTGGCTACAGGCAGCAACGAATACGGGCAATGCGATGTCACAGACTGGAGCGGCATCAAAGCTGTCACAGCAGGTTATCAATGCACTATCGGCCTGCGTACTGACGGCACTTGCATAGCCATTGGCTGGAACTACTTCGGCGAGTGCGACGTCGAGGGTTGGAACGGCATAATAGCAATTATATCTGGAGTGCACACAGTGGGCTTGCGAGCCGACGGCACCTGCATAGCCACCGGCTCGAACAGGTACGGCCAGTGCGACATCGAGGGCTGGAGCGGCATCACAGCAATATCGGCGCATGGCTCGATAACGGTGGGCCTGTGCTCCGACGGCACAGTAGTCGCAGTGGGGGACAACAGCTATGGGCTGCTTGACGTGGTCGACTGGTGAAGGCTTAGCGTACGGGCATGGGCCAGCAGGCATGAGTGCCGCTTAAGTAAACGAAGGGAAAGCCTCGATGGTTAAAAAACCACAACCAAGCATTAGCATGCATCTTTTAAAACGTGTCGCACTCGTGCTTGCAGCAGCCACTATGGCCCTGCACTTGGCAGCCTGTGACAGCATGAATGAAGAGAATACGAACACAATCATCCAAATAGGCGCTGGTGCCGATCACACCGTCGGGCTTCGTGCCGACGGCAATGTGGTAGCCGTCGGCTCGAACAGGTACGGTCAGTGCGACGTCGAGGGCTGGAGCGGGATAAAGGCGGTGTCTGTTGGTGGCTATCACACCGCAGGACTCTGCGCCGACGGCACCGTGGTGGCTGTCGGCTGGAACAGGTTCGGCCGGTGCAAGGTCGAGGGCTGGAGCGATATCGTGGCGATATCAGCAGGCGGTACATGCACCGTCGGGCTTCGCTCCGACGGCACAGTCGTTGCTGCCGGCAGTATTGGCGACGGTGAAAGCGATAAGCCTGACTGGGACAGCCTGGTCGCTGTCTCGGCTGGCTCTGGGCATATAGCCGGCTTAAGGTCAGACGGCACAGTCCTGGCTACCGGCTCGAACAGGTACGGCGAGTGCGACGTCGAGGGCTGGAGCGGCATCGTGGAGGTGGCAGCAGGGTCTAGGTGCACAGTTGGTCTGCGCTCCGACGGCACCGTGGTTGCCGTCGGCTTCAACGAGAACGGTCAGTGCGACGTCGAGGGCTGGAGCGGTATCGTGGCAATATCGTCTGGGAGCTTCACTGTAGGGCTGCGCTCCGACGGCACAGTCGTGACCACCGGCTGGAACGGCCACGTGCAGGCCACTCTTGAGGGATGGACGGACATAGTGGCGGTATCCGCATACAACTGGTCCATTGTCGCCCTGCGTTCCGACGGCACGGTGGTGTCGGTCGGCGAGTACAGCAACAGCGAGCGTGACCTGTCTGGATGGTGACGCATATGCTCCAACCAGATCAAAAGTTCACTGACAGAGCAATAATACGAGTAGTATGACCAGAATTAATGCAGGAGCAAAAAAAGAGTTTCGAAATGAAGGATTTGAAAGCATATAGTGTCACCCAAGCATTCAGAGAGGGTATGTATGGCCAATTCAGAGAGCTAACCATTGGTTTATACTACTCGTTTGAAAATGAAAGAAAAAAGACTAGAGCTGATCACTACCATATTGGTTGCGGCTTCGCTTGTGCAACTGTTTCGGCATGCAACATGGCTGGTGACAATGACAAAACGGTCGTAGCTGTCGATGCTGGCAGCTGGCGCACAGTTGTCCTGCGCTCCGATGGCATAGTAGTTGCGGTGCGGGACAAAAGCTACAGCTAGCTTGACGTGCGCGACTGGTGAGCGTTATTAAAAAAATGCATATTCCCTTTGCTGCACAGCGTTGACTTAGACACTATCTAAAAAGATCTCTAACTGATATTGATAGGAAGAGGAGATCATGAAAAGGTACTGGAAACCGATTGACACAGCGGACAATAGGCTGTGTCAGAAGCAACATTCACCAGTGTGCGCCATGCTGAATGTACGGTTGGGGTCGTCTCGGTTGTTTGTAAAGGGGGCCTGCGATGGTTGTTTGAAAAGGAGGAACAAATGAAGCTGGCTCGGCTATTGCTTGCTTGTATGCTAGCGGTGACTGTCGTTATGCCACTCGAAGCCTGTGGAAGCTTCTTCAATAACAAGTACAGCATTATAGTAGCGGTGTCGGTAGGCAGCTGCTTCACCGTCGGCCTGCGCTCCGACGGCACAGTGGTGGCTACAGGCCGCAACACTGATGGCGAGTGCGACGTCGAGGGTTGGAGCGGCATCAAGGCTGTCGCGGCAGGCTATGATTGCACAATAGGCCTGCGCAATGACGGCACATGCGTAGCAACCGGTTGGCGCTTCTCCGACGAGTACTACGTCGAGGACTGGAGCGGCATAATAGCTATAACAACTAGAGGTCACACAGTGGGTTTGCGATCTGACGGCACCTGCGTGTCCACTGGTCTGAACAACTCCGGCGAGTGCGACGTCGAGGGCTGGAACGGCATCACAGCAGTTTCTGTTGACACCTCATGTACAGTTGGCTTACGCTCCGACGGCACCTGCGTGGCAGTCGGCTGGAGCAGCAGAGGCCAGCTTGACGTGGGCGACTGGTGAGGGAATTGTGGATGGGCATGAGCCAGGCAGGCATTTGTGCCACCCTCAGTAAGCAAAGAGAACCCTCGATGGTCGAGAAATCACGGTATAACGAAAGCATGCATATGTTGAAACGTGTCGCGCTCGTGTGTGCAATAGCGTCTCTCGCTTTGCACATGGCTATCTGCGGAAGCATGAATAATGGAACAACAAACAAAACATTTCGAATAGGCATTGGTGTAACACACCATCGGGCTTTGCGCCGACGGTAAAGTCATGTCCACCGGTAGGAACAGTAATCTTGTACGTGACACGTCTAGTTGGTGATGTAAATGCTCCGACTGTATCAAATGACAGCAAACAGGGCAGCAGTCCGATCAGTATGTTATTTCAGTTGTGGCATCTCTTGTTGTAACCGTAGCGTCTTATAATGAAGGATGACAGCATGCAAGTCGAGGCACAAAGAGCGGAGCTGCATGTAGTTGCATGTAATAAAGCACAGCAGAACAAACAGAGGGTGTTTATCTCAGATGGTTTATCCCACTATTTTGCATTTGCATTAAGGTCCAGCTTATGCTTCGGTATTACTGTCAAAAACCTTAACGTCACGGACCAGTATAAGAATTGCGGCAATCACTGTAATCGTTAGAGTGATGATGCCGATTTCACCGACGAAATAAGCGCTGTTTACTCCGCTTGTCATGGATTGGAATACAACTTGGTCAAAGTAGTTATGCGCCGCATGGAACAGGATAGCCGGCCATACGCTGTTCGATTTCATTCTCAGCCATGTGATTATCACCGTTAGTGCCAGTACTTCCACAATGAATAGGGGAATGACAAACAACAGGCTCATTTCTGGTGGATAATACAGCCCAGCGACGATTATGGGCAAATGCCAGACAGCCCAGGTCGTACAGCTTAAGATAATAGCCTTCTTGAAGCCCCAAAGCCTTTGCATAATGGGATACATAAACCCGCGCCAGCCGACTTCTTCACCAAACGCGGTCAGAATCGAACCAGGAACCATCACTGCCAACGAAATGGCTATTGCGATGTTGTCGGGTAAATCACGGCCACTGTAAGCAGCTGCAGCCTCAATCAGCACAGTAAAGCTGAAGCTTAGAGAGTCCTTATTGAAAACCCAGTACAAGCCGTATGACGAGAGCAGATAGGCCAACGGGATAGATACAGACAGCAGGATAAAACGGGGCTTGCATTTTCTGAGGCCTAGCGCACCCTGCTTTTTGTAGTATCTGAAGCTTACAATAATCGCAGCGGCGAGCGGCGACATCATCAAAACTGACGAGATCCCCGCTTGCGTGGCAGTCTCGCCTCCGATTATCCATACAGTCTCAACCGCTATGCTCAATACAGCGATGATAACCAAGAATAAAGTCAATGCCTTTTTGTCTTTGTCCATACTAAAGTACCCTTTGTTTCTCTCATATAAATTCGTTTCACTGTGATTATTCCTATTTTTATCACAAAAATAGGAATAATGAAACATATTTCTAGGAGCATTCGTTTGCCAAGGGCAAAAGTAAAAAAGAACCATCTACACCACTGCCTTAAACCCGAGTTTGCTACTCTGAAACGCTTTCGACGTTTTGAGGGCTTTCAGCAAACAATGCGCACTGTCAGTCCAACAAGCTGCTAAAGTTGTAAAGATGCTTGCTGTACTTAAACACAACACCTACATTCCACCGAATATCAAATACAAGCTTTATAAAACATGAATACTTTGTTACTATCAGTGTTATGCGAATTGGTTTTTTCACAGACACTTTTCATCCTCAGGACAACGGGGTCGTCTATGTCATCGACGGCCTTCGGCAGGAGCTCGAGAAGCAAGGCCACGAGGTTTTCATTATCTGCCCCACTGAGAGGTTCCTCGGGAGCCTGTCGAACGCAAAGCACAGCGACGACCATGTGATACGGGTGCGGTCCCTGCCAGTAGTCGGCCCTGATGCGACCAGGCTGAGTGTCTTCATGCCGCCGAGGCTGCTACTGAAGATCGCCCGCCTGAAACTGGACATTATCCATATGCATACCCCTTCGACGCTGGGGATGATGGCTGCCTATGTAGCACGCAAGACCAAAACCCCAATAGTCGTCCAACACCATACGGATATTTTCCAGTATGCCGAGCACTACCCCGAACTGACGGCTGGAGTGATCGTGTCGAGCTTCATGGTGCCGGTAGCCATAAGGTCGAATGCCAAGCAGAATATCCAGCTGGCAAAAATGTATATACCGCACATCCATCACGAGCGGCTGTGGACCCAGCGGATGATCGAGCTGCTGCTCGATATGAGCTACGGGTCGTCCAATGCGGTAATCGTGCAGTCGCGGAAGTCCTTTAACCAGATCTCCGAGTTCACCAAAGGTACCGGAGTCGCCCTGCACCTGATCCCCAACGGCATAGACCCCATGCCACCTACGAACGACGAAAAGATAGCTTCCTTCCGCAATCAGTTCGGCCTTCAGCCAGCTGACCAGGTGGTCACCTATTTTGGGCGGATGGCTAGGGAGAAGAACATCGATGTTCTTATCCCCATGTTCGAAAAAGTGCTCGCCAAGCACCCTCGGGCGAAGCTGTTGCTGTGTGGGGAGAACGAGTACCGGTCGATCCTCATGCGCAAGGCGGCTGAGTCTGGCGCCGCCCAGTCGATTGTCTTCACTGGCCGCTACAACAGGGTCGACCTGCCGACTATCTGCGCGGTTTCCGATGTCTACGTCTATCCGGCCGTCACCGACACGCAAGCAATTGTTATCAACGAAGCTGCATTGGAGGGGCTGCCGCTGGTGCTGATCGACCGTGAGGTCAACGACGTTGCCAAGTGCGGAGTCAATGCCCTTTATGCCCTAAACGACCCGGCCAAGCTTGCCAGCCAGGTCGTAAGGCTGCTCGACGACCCGACGATGGCCAGGCGGTTTGGCGCCGAGTCGAAGGCGGCAGCTTTAAGCTTATCGGGAGAAAACCAAGCTGCCAAGGTCATCGAGCTGTATAAGGACATATTGTCGAGGCATGACGAGCGCGAGAAGGGTTATATCCGCATTGAATGAGACTACGAACGAGGTACTTGGGTTTTATGCCGATGAGCTATTAAAGGCCTTCGGCGACGACTTGGTCGGGGTCTATGCAACTGGATCTTTGGCAGTCGGCGACTATTACGAGGGTAAAAGCGACAAGGACTTGACGGTCGTGCTTAAACAGCCTGTCGGCTCGGACAAGGCCAAAGAGCTCCTCGCCTTGCACAGGCTGCTGGAGAAGAAGTACCCTAAAGCGAAGGTCGAGAGCCAATACGTTACCCTAGGCGAGCTTAGCCGGGACACCGCGGAAATCGAGCCCATCCTTGCCTATCACGACCGCAAGATGTCCAGGTCGTATTTCAACGTCAACCCGGTCACCTGGCTCACGCTGCGTGACTACGGATTGACTGTCGCCGGCCTGCCGGCAGCCGAGCTAGGGATTACGACAACAGTCGAAGAGACGGTTGCCTATGTGAAGGCGAACGTCGAGGGCTATTGGCAAAGCTGGGCGGCGCGGGCGAAGTCCAATAGACGCCTTTTAGGCATCTACTCGTTGTCCGATGCTGCAATCGAATGGGGCGTTTCAGGCATTTCGCGAATGCTTTATACGGTCAACGAAGGCAGGATCGCCTCCAAGGACGCTGCCCTTGAATATATGATGGAGAAAAGCCCGCAAAAGCACCAAGCAATACTTGGCGAGGCTTTGAGGATCCGCAGCGGCCAAGGTGTGAAAGCCTATCGCTCGAGGTTCCAGCGCCGGCGGGAGATGATCGGGTATATGGAGTACGTGATAGCGCTCGTCTTGGCGAAGGCCTGATGTGGCCAGAGGCCTGTCAGCGAACGAGTCCATGTCATATCCGGGCCAAGCAGCCATAATGCCGATTGTTTGAGATACTATTGACCCTATGATACTTGCAACGAACAACCTCTATAAGTCCTATGGCCTGCGCACGATATTCGCAGACGTCAATCTGCGCGTCAACGAGCGTGACCGGATAGCCCTTGTCGGCCCGAACGGGGCAGGCAAGACGACCCTGTTGAACATTATTGCCGGCCTAGACAGCCCTGACAGCGGCAGCGTGACTCTGGCGAAGGGCACGACAATCGGCTACCTCGAGCAGAACACCATCGAGTCTGGTAGCGGCCTGCTTCTAGAGAACGTGCTTCAGGCTGCCCAGCATCTTTTGGACATCGGCGCACGCTTGACCCACCTAGAAGAGCGAATCAGCGTCTTAGGCGCCGAGCTTGCCACTGACGCTGCAGCGCCAGCGCTTGTTTCCGACCAGGATGGCTCAGCCACCAGCCAAGAGGCGACCCTGGAAAGGCTGCTCGACGAATACGGCAGCTTGACCGACCAGTTCGAGCTCGGTGGAGGCTACACCATCGAGTCCGAGGCAAGGGCCGTGCTGTTTGGGCTAGGCTTCAAAGAGCAAGACCTCGACCGCCAGAGCGAGGAGTTCTCCGGTGGGTGGAAGATGCGCATCGCCCTTGCCCGGCTCTTGCTGTCCCGCCCTGACCTGCTCTTGCTCGACGAGCCGACAAACCACCTCGATTTAGAGAGCGTTCGTTGGCTTGAAAGCTTTTTACGCACATACACTGGCGCGGTGATACTGGTCAGCCACGACCGCGCGTTCATGGACGGCATGGTCGAAAGCATCATCGAGCTGGACGCTGCTAAGGTGACGATGTACCACGGAGGTTACAGCGACTACGAGCGTCAACGCGAGGCGAACCTGCTGAGGCTGCGCGAGGCCTACGAGCAGCAACAAGCAGAAATCGCCCAGATGCAGGCCTTCATCAACCGCTTTCGCTACCAAGCCTCGAAAGCGAGGCAGGTACAAGACCGGGTCAAAAAGCTGGAGCGAATGGAAAGGATAGTGCTCCCCGAAGCACGCAAACAGGTCCGTTTCAACTTCCGGCAGCCGGAGCGGACAGGCGACATGGTCGTCGAGCTGAAAGGAGTCCATAAGGCCTACGGGGCGACGCAAGTCTATGGCGGGCCTGGGAAGAAGGGCATCGACCTGACCCTTTATCGTGGGGAGAAGGTCGCCCTTGTCGGGCCCAATGGTGCAGGCAAGTCGACACTCTTAAAGATCATTGCGGGAGCTTTGGGCTTTGATGCCGGCAGCCGGCGGCTAGGCACAAAGGTACAAACCGCATATTTTGCCCAGCACCAGCTAGAAGAGCTCAAGCTGTCCAACACCGTCCTCCAAGAGATCGAAGAGCTTACCCCAGGCTGGACACAGTCCGAGCAACGCGGCTTGCTAGGCGCATTCCTCTTCCATGGGGACGATGTGGCCAAGCGGGTCTCAGTCCTCTCCGGCGGAGAGCGCAGCCGTTTGGCCTTGGCCAAGCTCTTGGTCATACCTCGGCCTTTGCTTTGCCTCGACGAGCCGACCAACCACCTGGATATTGCCAGCAACGATGTGCTGGAAGCCGCATTGAAGGCCTTTACCGGCACCTTGGTCTTTATCACCCATGACCGGCATTTGATCCGCGCAGTGGCAAACCGGATTGTCGAGGTAAAAGACGGCCAAATATCAAGCTACCCGGACGGCTATGACTATTATCTGCAAAAGACCGAGGAATCTTCTGGCCAATCAGATGCCCCTGACGCCCAATCAAAGACTGGCGGCATCGGTAACAAAAAGGTCAGCGGCTCGTCCAAGCAGGATAAAGAGCGTAGCAGACAAGCCAATGACGCCCGCAAACGAAACGAGGCG
>JGI24702J35022_10000154_pt1 | contig 35545 bp, 26 predicted proteins | sample TergutTh196P4_FD_35022 | JGI IMG/M metagenome (IMG submission 35022) | reverse complement strand
GTTTAAAAAATGGAAAGAATTTTAAAGATTGACACAGGTGGAAATAATGCTTTTTTTCTTTGGGGAGCAAGAAAAACGGGCAAAACGACCTATTTAAAAAATAGTTTCAAAGAGGCTTTATATATGACAACAAAAAAGACCGGATTTTCAATCCGGTCTTTTTTGTTGTCAAAAGTATAGCTCCCCGAAATGTTCGGGGCAGTGGTAATCCGGTGAAGGCAGCGCAATTGGATTCCATGTAACATAGTGCGGATGAGCCGTCTCGTCTGCACACTTGTAAAAATTACCCCTAATCTTCTCCGGCAGCTTGGATGCGTTAAGTCCCATCAACTCGAAAGGGATAGCGACCGTCAACTCCCAATCGTAAATACCGGTTTTCTCGGCAAAAGGAGGCGATTGAACGGTCGTATTACGGCGAATCTTTTTATATTCGTCCGAAATAAATGGAATACGGTTATGACGTCCCTCTCCACGTGAAGCGAGGCATGTCCCGATGCAATTAAACTCGAAATTCGTATAATTCAGGTTATCTTCCTGTCGCATAAAAAACTCCACACAGCTGTCCGGATGCACAAATTCACCGTCTTTGCCCGCCATGGCGCGTAAGGATAGCCCGCGCACAAAATAATGGAGATACAATTCCCTGTCGCCGCGTGCAATATCAAAGGCCACAACAGGTTTATACGAAAATTCTTTCCAATTGATTACATCAATGCTCTGTCGTAAAGCGCACGTCTCCATCCGTGTTGCCGCCTCGCTAAGTTCAAGGCCGTCTAATGACGGCGCATAGGGTACTTTTAAAGTCTTCATTTCGTTTGATTTAATGGGGTCTAAATATTATCAGTTGATTTTGTATCTGATTGATACACGATTTGATAGGCGCCGCCCGGTATTTCCTTAGATGACGACTTGGAATACCGGAACGTCTGCCCATCAATTGTATAGTTCGTAACATTTTCAGGAAGTTCTAACAAAGCTGTGCATCCGGGCGGTATGATAAGCGTAAGATGAATGTGACTATCCTTTCTTTCCCAATCTGTAATTACCGTACCATAAGGCGTTTCTTTAGATGTCTTTGCCCAAGTGATGCCGTCAGGCGTCTGCGGAGCAATGATTATGCGTCGGTATCCGGGCTTTTTTTCGTCGGGACGAATACCTCCTATCGCCTGATAAAACCATGCGCCGATCCCATTATAGCAGTTATGGATATGGCTCCGTTCGCCATTCCAATGCTCCCATGTGGCAGTAGCGCCATTTTCAATCATATAGAGGTATCCGGGATAATCTTTCTTTTTAAGCATACCATATACCCAATCAGCCGAATGGTTTCGGATAGCCCATTCCGTCAATACAGGGATACCTACCAATCCGGTCGCCAAATGTCCGCCTTTGTTTTGCGCTGTCTCCGTATACAGCGTATTAATCACAGCAGGGAGAAGCGCTTCGGGCGTAACATGCGCCAACATTGGATAGATAAGGTCGATCTGCGAACCGGTAGCATAACTGTTATTTGTACTGTCAAAGAAACGTTCATGGATCAATTCCCTGAGTTGTGTTTTTTTCTGAGCATAGACGGCTGCATCTTCTTTTTTATCTAAAAATGTTGCGATTTTTTCCATTGTATCATAACATACGCTGATGAAACAGTTATTGACAATGTCGACTGATGGCTTGGCAGTCTGGTCGACGCCTGTGGGAGTAGCCCAGTCGCCTAAATACCAGTTGCGGTAATTGGTATCCGGCCACCGCTGAAGCAGTCCGTCAACCGTATACGCCTTAACATATTCAAGCCAGTGTTGCATGACCGGATAATATTTTTCTATCAGCCGTGAATCGCCGTAGTTGACATAGGTGTTCCACGAAGCGGTGATGATAAATCCGCACCAATAGGGGCCTCCGCCTGCATTGTACGGATTAGGGGCGGTGTGAGGCATTCCTCCATCTTCGCGGATACAATCTGCCCATGCCTGCATCCAGTTGGCGTATAGAGGCGACATATCGTACAGCGTCTGTGCGGTTTGGGTGGAAGCATTGCCGTCGCCGCCATACCCCAGCCTTTCGATTTGCGTGCAGTCGACCAAATAGCCTCCCAGACTGATACATCGCAAAGTATACTGTATCATGTCATGGATAGCATTCATATCGGGATCGGAGCATTGAAAAGCCGCCGCCTCTCTGAAATCGGTGTGAATCAGGTAAGCACGAATGGCTTCGGACGATAACTGTTCGGACAGATTGGAAATGGTAATATACCGGAACCCGTGATAGTTGAATTTATTACGGAACACTTCTCCTTTTTTGCCCGATGCGATGTAGCGGTCAACTTGTCCATGATTAACCGGCTGTCCATCTACTAAGTGATCGCCATATTCGAGCACAATTTCCTGTCCGTTTTTCAACGCAGGAAAATGGATTTCAACCCAGCCCGTCAATGCTTTACCCATATCTATAAGCCAACTATCCTTTCCAAAAGGAGTGATTTGTACCGGCTGCATTTCTGCCTGAATCCGGTTGGGTTCGGTCATTCGCGGCGTGACAGCATGCACCGGCGCCTCAGCTTCATATACCTTATTCCATTCAACGACATCAATCGTCGCAGCTGAAAAATCATCCAATAGCATTTCGGCCTCTACCCTTTCGCCGCCGAACCGGTGCGCCCGCCAATTACCGATGCCCGTATATCCGCTCTCCCGACAAAACCATGTAGCATCGGAAACTAACAACGTCTCCCAACTACCTTTATTTAAAAAATCCATTTGCGCTTTCACTAACGGGCCTTCATAGGCCACGCCCGGCAGCCCGGGTTGATACCAACCACGCCCTAACCATATTACCAAGTCGTTACGCCCTTTTCGCAGATAGTAAGAGACATCATAAGTCACCGCTAACGACCGTTTATCGAATTGGGACATGGAAGGCGACAAAATATCCAAGCCTACCTTCACTCCATTGATATAGACTTCATGATAACCTAACGAATTGACATGTAGAAACGTCTTTTCGGCAGGTTCGTTCAGCTCAAATTGTTTCCGTAATAACGGACATACAGGATTGCCGGCTTCAAGGGGAAACCCGATATAGGAGCCTGTCCAGTCGCTTGGCGACAGCAGGCCGATACCGAAGGTGGATATATCGCTCCAAACCGGTTGACTGCTTTTATCATCCCACACGCCAACTCTCCAATAAGCAAACGAGCGCGCCTTCAATTCTTTGCCTTTGTACGGCATCATCACTGATACAGGCGATTGAACTTTGCCCGAGTTCCATAAATCGGCTTTTCCTTCTTCGAGCGTCTGCCTGTCGGTAGCTACCAAAAGCTGATATGCCTTTTGTCTGGCGCCCTTCCGGTTTGTCGACAGTTTCCAGCTAAAATGCGGGGTCGCCGTATCAATACCCAAAGGATTTATCAGGTTTTCACAAAGCATATCATAGACTTGAAGCCTGTCCGGTTCGTTGGAAATGCCGGCATCTTTAAAAATATCCTTGACAGCTTCCAAGTAGGCCATGCCTGTTTTTGTATCCGGCTCCAAATAACTGCCCTCTGTCCATTCATTCCAGCAGTTAATGTTCAGGATACGCGGCCCATCGGGGTCTGACAGCAGCCGGTCTTTAGTCAGTTGCAGGGCTTCTTTGAAATTGTCAGGTGTATTATTGCCTATTGTATTCGTGAACGGATACCCCCAGTTCCCCCACTCATCGCTCAGATCGCATCGCGGACTTGAATCCCATCCTACGGTCACATTGGGAAAATACGGAACCTCATACTCGGTTTTCGCTTTGTCCCAATGCGCAAAATAAGCGTCGCGTATGCTGTTGTAATCTGTTTGCACTTCAGGCAAACCGGCATGATGAATCCACACGTATGAGGTAGCGGAATCAAACCCTAACTGTCGTATCAATTCAGCCGTATTTTCCGGCGGATTTTCTACCGGCAGTACAGGACGCCCCCAGGCAACGAGATTCCAATGAACTCCTTTCAGTCCTGCGGCAATGGCTTTGTTGCGTAGACGGTTCATCGCCTCGCGGGTAGCATCTATGGAACCGAACCCTTCTACAAACTTTTGAACATCATAAATTGAGAAATAAGCTTTCCCGTCAATCAGCCAGTAATTGGGTTTGCTAAAATATTCGCTGATCAGATAGTCACAAATCTCTTCATAACGTTCCGGCGAGACGGTGGCCGGATAAATAACGTCTTGTGGCGTTCCACGCTTGTAAGGGAAAATATTAATCCAGTCATGGTTGGCCCACATGAGTGCAAAACGGATTCGAGCAGTGTTCGCAGCTTGCAAAAAGCCTTCGTCAAGACATCGGTTCAAGAATGGCCCGTCTTCATACATATACCAGTCGAAGATAAAGACATCGATGCCATGGTCAGCCGCAGCATCAATTTTGCGCGCCATCACCTGCGGGTCGCGTTCGTCACCATACCCCCATAACGGGGTTTTAGGCTGCACATGTCCTTCAAATCGTGGAAGCGCCGTTTTCACTAACTCCCATTCCGACCAGTCCGCTCCTTTCGTCGCTACATGGCGTGGCTCGCCTGTGTGGTAATTTGGGAAATAATAACAGGCAACCGTTACAGGCGGTCGCCCGAAATCTTTGGATGCCTGATTGCATCCGGCTAACAAACAGGAAATAAGGATTCCTGCTAATAAAAGATGTTTCATAACAATTTATTTAATCAATTGAACTTTTTGCATCACCAATCCATAGTGGCTACCCGGAGGATTGGCTTTTATTTGCTCGCCGTTCCAGTTAGTAGCAAAATTTCCGGAATACATCAACCAGAAAGTTTGTCCGTCCGGACTGATAAACTTGGAAGAGATGTTGACAAAATAAGCCTGTTCTCCGAAATTCTTCAGATAGGAGATTATCTTCCAATCGCCTGTTAAAGCGTCGGATTCCAGTAGGTATGTATTCATTTTTGAAACTGTGTTTCCTCCATCGGTAACACACATCAGGTATTTCTTGAGGGGAGCATTATATGTTACCGTGACGCAACCCATGTTATTGTTCCATTCAAGCAACGGACGGATGTCCTTGAAATTGGAAGTCCATACATCATTTCCCTGATTGTCTTTTCCGGCATAAAACTCCCATTTTGTGATGTCATTTATATTTTCGACAGATGGCGTTACACGTAACAGGTAAATCTGGTCGCCCGTAATCCAGCTATGGTTCCAAAACCGGGGCATTTTGTCGTTTATATCAGCGCCATGAGCTACCATATAGGCTTTTCCGTCGGGCGAATACTCCATGTTTTTCCCAAAGTCAACAAAATGAGGGGAGCCAATTTTTACGGGATACCCATTGATACCTGTTTCGCCAAACAAAGGTTTCTCAGGTGTAAGCGGGCAGTTTTTCCATGTCAACCCTTTGTCGGTCGATGTCCTGAACCCTACAAAAGGGCCTAACCACGGCCAATTCACATTAACATCTCCAAATTGCACTTGGCTGGCAGGACCCAGACAGTATGTCCCGTAATACCATACACCGTTATACATCAGGCTACCACATGGATACCGCCCTGTATAGGGAGCGGGTGAAGCCCGTTGAAGACCCAGGCTGTATACAGCCAGATTCAACGGATCATTGCCTTCTATTACTGCCTGACCGGTAGTGGGGTCGGCTCCGCCACTGTTACTGAAATCCATGCTTCCGTCTAATCGCCAAGTAGCGCCATCCGTCCATGGTGAGTATAGCAAATCATCGTCCGCCCAAGTAGGATAAAAAGTATCTCCATAGTAAAATCCGCTTTTGACACCTAACAAACGGATTTGATGAAAATCGTTCGACTGCCGAAACGGACAATCGGAGGGCATTTCGGATTGCCAAACAAAAGCATCGAAGTATGTGACGACCGGTTTAGGCGGCACAACCTTTATTTCAACAGCGCCGGTACTGACGTCTCTGACGATCTTGACCTGCCCAAACCCCGAAAATGCGAATAGCGTACAAAAAATGACGCAAAAAAATATCTCTTTCATAATTGAATAACGGAATAATTGAATAATTGAATAATTGAATAATTGAACGTTCCTTGGTGTTAAAAATCAAAAAATGTGTCTTTTTACGAAGTGAAAAATAACTGAAAACTACTCTACATTTACATGATTATTTTTGATTGTAAATTCAAATGTGCCGGACTGTAATTCATACTCAGCCACCGAGATGGAAAAATGGGAGGTCTTACGTATAAACTTTACGCCGGGAATCTCATCGAAGTCGGAAATATCTGCTGATACAGGCAGATAAAGTGTCGCTGTGGTATTAGCAGGCGCCGTCGCCTTGTAGCTTGTGATAGTCCCTTTTCCGTCAGCTGTCCATGAACTGGTGATTTGGCCGTAATTGGAATCATAACTTCCTGACAGAGAGAGAAAATTAGCGCCTACAGAAGGTTGCAGGATAAAATGTTTGTATCCTGACTGCCCGTTCATATAATCACTGGTGATGCCTATCTGGTATTCATACATCCATTGTCCGACAGCGCCGAGTGCAAAATGATTGAACGAATTCATGGAGTTACGGTTGTCCTTGCCAAACGCAGCTTCATAGCCATCCCAGCGTTCCCAGATAGAAGTAGCGCCTTTAGTTACGGGATAGAGCCAGGAGGGCAGTTCGGTATTAGTGAAAAGTTGGAAAGCCTCGCGGTTGCGTCCGGCACGACTTAAGGCAGGTAAGATATTCGGAGTTCCCGAAAAACCGGTCGTAATCGTGTAGGCAGGAAATGGATTTTTACCTTCGCCACTGGCTGAAGGATTGGCCGTAAGCTCAGCCAGCCATGCCTCAGCCCCAGATTTATAGTCGTCACTGAAACAATTAAAATTTAGCGGAACGGCGTAGGATGATTGCGAATGGATAAGTTTTCCATCCACCGTTTTCGTTTTTCCGGTTGTCGGGTCGACATATGCCTTGTTCCAGTTGGCTTTGGCTAAAGTATGGCGGTGGCGTAACATATGTGCGTAATCGTTATGACCTGTTGCTTCCGCCATGATAGCTGTTACTTCCATCATATAGATATAAATAGCATTATTAACAATATCAGGCGGAGTATTCCCGTCCATAGCCAACCAGTCGGCTAATCCGGTGGCTTTGCCTGAGAGATAAGGATAAGTCTCGCTGAAATCATAAAAATCCATGCCATTCAACCACGCCATCATGGTTTCGATGTTTTCCTCAATGATCTGAGTGTTACCATATTGGATATAAAGTTGCCAGGGCACCATACATACGGCAGCCGCCCAGGTCGTACCGTCGGCAAAGGTAGGATCATCGACCTGGTTGTAAGTAGGAACGGTACTGCCTATGCCGCCCGGCGCTTCGGTTGCGCTACCTACTCCCTGATCGGCGCGGAGGGCTACCATCCACTGACGGAAAAAGTTTAGCACATGGGAATTATAGGTAGCCGTACGCACGTAGGCCTGCGCATCGCCCGTCCAGCCCATGCGTTCGTTTCGCTGCGGGCAGTCGGTAGGGATCGTGAAGAAGTTGCCCAACTGACTGCGTTGGATGTTCTTGAATAATTGGTTTACTAACTTGCCTGTCCTGTTGTTGTCGGCAGTGACAGCTTCATATTGTCCGGACGGCAGCGCGTCGGAAGATAACACCCTCCCTTTCACATTCTCAACAGGTAGCGGACCTTTATGTCCCGGAATGGTGATCTGGATGTATTGATAACCATGATAGGTTGTTGTTGGTTGAATAGTAATGGGGCCATCGTCTTTGGCGATATAAAAATCAGTTGCAAGCGCCATACGTGTGGTTTCGTATAACATACGTCCGGCAACGTCTTTACCTTTTTTACCATACTTATCAACATAATACTTCTCATCCCCTTTCAAGCCCGGATACAGTTGTTCGGCATAACGCAGAATAACCATATCCCCTTTCTTCAGCCATCCTGCAGGTATGGTCACAGAAGGAACGCCAACCATGTTGACGCCCATATCGTAAACACAGGTATGCCCGTCGGCGCTGCGTACAGGCATTACCCGTTTAGCAGTAAGTGTTTCGCGTACGCGTACAGGAGCGTCATAACGCGCCATCATATCGAAGTTAACCCAACTCCTTTGTTGTATGACATCGGCCGTCGCCCAATCGTTGTCATTGTATGAGGCTGTTGTCCAGCCTTCCACAGCCGCTTCCTTACGGGCGTCGTAACGTTCCCCTTGAAAGAAACCGCCATAACGGTGCGGGCCATCTTTATATACTTTCCATGACTGCGGATCGGTGACAACTGTTTGCCGACTACCATCCTCATATAGAATGACTAACTTGACAAGCAATGCCTCATGGTCGCCAAAAAAGTTGAAATTGGGGGTGGTGAAAGTCATGTAACCGGTGTACCAACCTGCGTTGAGCAATGCGCCGACACAGTTGGCCCCCTGTGTCAACAGGTCTGTGACATCATAAGCATGATAGCCCATCGTTTCCCGATATTGGGCATCGCCCGGATTAAACCAGTCATCCCCGACTCGTTTGCCGTTAACGAACAATTCATAGGCCCCCATGGCCGATGCGTACAGTTTGGCCTTAGCCACCTTCTTAGAGGCATTGACGTCGAAAGAGGTACGCGTCATTGTCAAACCGTCGTGACTTGGATCCACATAACCGATGGTGATCTTGTCCGTATCGTTGCGTACATTGATAACCTGATCACGCACCGTCACATTGGGTATTTGTTTAAAGATTTCATACCGCTCGCTGTCGAAAACAATGTTGTTAATACTATGACCGCTGTTTTTCACCTGATAACCGGTATATTCGACTTCACAGCCGGGCAGGGCGGCAAATCCGATAGAGCAAAGATGTGGCAATGCGTTATTGTTGTGAGAGTTACCCCATGGGCCAACAGTAAAACGGGTAGCCGTATTGATTCTCAGATTGCTGCTTCCTAAGTTAAAACTTTCGTTGTACCGGCGTTGTGTAACCGGCGGGGCTGTCAGTAATTCCATGCCGTCAATAGAAAAGTACATGTTACTGTTCTCTACATGGATAGATAACATATGAGGCTGCGTCTTGTTCGCCGTCGTGAACAGGGTGTTGATGTTCGTCTGCGGATATTTTTCTGCTGAAATGGTGATAAACGGCACATCAGTACGGTCATCTTTTGCATATCCTACGCGATATATATTCAACAAGGCGCCCCGTTCGGAGCCAACGCCTGTGAGGTCGACTTCCACACGCACATAATTTTCACCCGATAAGTTATCGACATTCTGAAAAGCGTCTCTCAGGCGGAAATCATTGGCCCCCAGCACAAGCGAAGCCTTTTCTCCTTTCAAAAGCCGGAAAGTGGCGTTTATCTCGAAATAGCTATGCGAAGCAGCGTCTAAGTTTAATTGCTTGGAACCTATCCATTGTGCTCCCTCCCAAGCGGAGATTTTCGGGTTCATCAGTCCCGTCTCGAAACGGGAGGCTACTGAATAGTCTTTCCCGGCTGCATCCCAAACGGTCAACTGCCATTGGTAAGCCATCTCCGGTTGCAGCGCTATGCCCATGTACCTGATGTTGTTAGAGACGCCGCTCTCTACCTTTTGACTGTCCCAGACGATACTTCCATCACTCTCACGGACAACAACAATACGATAAGCCTGTTGTCTTTGCCCTCGTACATCCGACTTCATCTGCCAACTAAATAAAGGATGCATATCCTCTATGGTCAATGGTTCCGGCATATCCTGCACTTTCAAGCGGTCTATTACGGTCTCTTCAGCCCATACTGCCTTGAACGACAATAGCATCATAAGTAAGGTTAACAGATAAAAATAATTTCTCATACGTATTTTCAATTAGGTAATATTGATTAATGATTAATAAACCACAAAAATACAAAAGATTTTCATAAAAAAAAAATCTGACAAAAAAAATGGGTGCAATTTATTATTTTTCTGCCAACGTCATTATTTATTCCTGTTTGATGCTTTCATCGGACTCTACCAATGACGAAATCAGGTAAATAACAGAAATAACAGAGATTAGAGTTTGAAGTATTATAATTATTCGTATCTTTGCCGAAAAGGAGGTTAGACAACATCATGAATGGTCGGATATTGACGTTGCGCTGGTGGCTGATGAATTTACAGGATTGCCCGATGACCATGACCTGCTCCCTTACACAAGCATAAAGAAACCATACATCCGTATTGAAGCAAAAACATATCCTACCGATTATTTTCATGCCAGCGACCCGTTTATTGAAGAAATCAAAAAAGATGGAATAGTAATATTAAACAGGTCACATTAATACTATACAGAGAAAATTTTTCTGTTCCTGCAGGTTTTGCCCGCAGTCCGGGCGATGTGGTCCGCACTCCCAGCGATATGATGTCCCTAACCTTTGCTGAAAAAATCATTTCCTTTATTGTCGACTAAGATAAAGGCCGGGAAATTTTCTACCTCGATTTGCCAAATGGCTTCCATACCCAATTCAGGATATTCAAGACATGCTACCTTTTTGATACTTTCCAAAGCTAAAATAGCTGCGGGTCCGCCAATACTTCCGAGATAGAAACCTCCATACTTTTTACATGCTTCCGTCACCTGACGGCTTCTGTTCCCTTTGGCAATCATCACCTTGCTGCCTCCCTGCGACTGGAACAGATCGACATACGAATCCATTCGTCCTGCTGTTGTCGGTCCGAAAGAGCCGGACGACATTCCTTGGGGTGTTTTTGCCGGACCGGCATAATAAATCGGATGGTCTTTGATATACTGAGGCAATCCTTCACCGGTGTCGATGCGCTCTTTCAGCTTGGCATGCGCCATATCGCGTCCTACAATGACCGTTCCGTTCAGCGATAAACGAGTCGTTACCGGATATTTATCCAATTCATGCAGGATTTCTGCCATAGGCCGGTTCAGGTCGATCCGAACAGCATCGCCTTCGTGTGCGTGACGTAATTCCTCCGGAATAAAACGACCGGGACTGTCTTCCAATTTTTCAATCCATATGCCTTCTTTATTTATTTTTGCTCTGATGTTACGGTCTGCCGAACAGGAGACACCCATGCCGACAGGACAGGAAGCGCCATGACGGGGTAATCGTAAGATACGGATATCATGCGCAAAATATTTGCCGCCAAACTGAGCGCCCAGACCGATTCTGTAGGCTTCTTCCAATACTTTCTTTTCCATTACGACATCCCTGAACGCCTGACCGCCTTCATTACCCTCAAAAGGCAGGCTGTCATAATAATGTGCTGAAGCTAATTTTACTGTCTTCAGATTAGCTTCGGCCGATGTTCCACCTATCACAAATGCAATATGATAAGGCGGACAGGCTGCCGTACCCAAGGTTTTCATCTTTTCTGTCAGATACGAAACAAGCATATCCGGGTTCAATAATGCTTTTGTCTCCTGATAAAGAAAGGTTTTATTGGCCGAACCGCCACCTTTGGATATACAAAGGAACTTATATTCTGCGCCTTGCGTTGCATACAAATCAATCTGTGCCGGAAGGTTGCAACCGGAATTTTTTTCTTCATACATCGTAAGCGGCACATTTTGCGAATAACGCAAATTTTCTTCCGTATAGGTTCTGAAAACACCTTTTGACAACGCTTCTGCATCATTACAATCTGTCCATACCTGTTGCCCTTTCTTTCCCATGATAATGGCAGTACCGGTGTCTTGACAGAAAGGCAACTTTCCTTTGGCCGACACTTCAGCATTACGTAATAAGGTGAGCGCCACAAATTTATCATTCTCGCTTGCTTCCGGATCATGCAAAATGGAAGCTACCTGTTGTTGATGTTCCGTTCTTAGCAGAAAAGCCGAATCGCGAAAAGCAGTGGCAGCTAATTTCGTCAACCCCTCCGCCTCTACTTTCAGGATTTCTTTTCCTTCCAATGTTGTCGTCGAAACATGCTCTTTTGTAAGCAAATAATACTCCGTTGTATCTTCCCCCAGCGGGAATGGTTCCTGATATTTAAATTCCATATTATTTATTTTAATGAAAATTCTTAATTCTTAATTCTTAATTAATTACGCGCTACCATGATATTGGTGTTTGTCCGGTTTGCAGCAGGTATGCGTTTGCTCTGCTGAAATGTTTGTTTCCGAAAAAGCCCCTGCTTGCTGAAAGGGGGGAAGGGTGTGGCGACTGCAAAACGAGATTTTTTGAGGTATCTATGATAGCGCCTTTACGTTGCGCATAGGCGCCCCATAGGATATAAACAAGATGCTCGCGTTGGGTTGCCAAGCAGTTTATGACAGCATCCGTAAAATTCTCCCATCCTTTGTTCTGGTGCGAACCTGCTGTATGAGCGCGGACGGTCAGTGTCGCATTCAACAGTAATACGCCCTGGTCGGCCCACCGTGTAAGGTCTCCATTTTCAGGTATTTTTGTCCCCAAATCTGCCTGCACCTCTTTAAAAATATTGATAAGTGAAGGAGGGAAAGTGATACCTTCTCTCACTGAAAAACACAACCCGTGTGCCTGTTCGGGTTCGTGATAAGGATCCTGCCCAAGCAAAACCACTTTCACCTTATCAAACGGACAATGATTGAAAGCATTAAAGATGAGCGATCCCGGCGGGTATATCGCTCCCTTTTTATATTCATCACGCACAAAATCCGTCAGTTGCCGAAAATACGGCTTCTCAAATTCTTCTCTTAGACACAATTTCCAACTCTGTTCAATATCTACATTCATCTTGTTTATATTTTTATATTTTCAATATTTTCAATTACTGTTTCAATCGTATGGTTTCATTCGGTTTACAGATGTATATTTTCTCAATTCCTCCGTACTTGACGGTTATTGTTTTTTCGATATTATTTATGGAATGTATGACGGTTTCTTTCATTTTTCCATTGTCCCAAACGATATCCACTTCAAAACCACCTCGTGCAAGAAGGCCCTTCACGCTGCCGGAAGGCCAAATTGCAGGCAATGCCGGAAGGAGCGTGATGGTGTTATCAAGGCTTTGGAGTAGCATTTCAGCCATACCGGCGCTACCGCCCATATTACCATCTAACTGGAAGGGAGGGTGCGTCGAAAGCAGGTTGGGATAAATACCGCCGCCGCCTTCCATCCTTGTACCTGTGACTTCAGTCATGTAAATCATCCTTTTCAGCAGTTTATGCGCCCTGTCGCCATCTTGCAGTCGCGCCCAGAAATTAACTTTCCATGCCAGCGACCATCCGGTTCCTTCATCGCCGCGTGCTTCCAAACTTACGCGGGCGGCTTTCGCCAGTTCAGGCGTCTTTTCGGGGGTGATCTGATTTCCGGGATGAAGGGCAAACAAGTGAGATACGTGCCTGTGTGTATTCATCGGATCATCCAAGTCTTCTTTCCATTCCTGCAACTGACCCCAGCTACCGATACGGGGTTTACATATCCGGTCGCGTTTGGATGCCACCTGAAGCGTAAAATCATCGTTAACACCCAGCTGCTCCGCCGCTTTTACACAATTATTGAATATATCCCAGGCAATCTGGTGGTCCATCGAAGCGCCTCCCGATATGCCTCCTTGTTCCGGCGAATAGGAAGGTGAAGACACTAACTCCCCGTTTTCATCTTCCGTCAGGTAATCCATCCAGAACAATGCCGCCTCCTTCATCACCGGATAGGCACGCTCTTTCAGATAGTCCGTGTCTTGTGTAAATTCATAATGTTCCCACATATGTTGACACAACCAGGCAGCGCCACCGGGGAAATAGCCCCATGGCAGACCCCAGCCCGGAGCTGTATAACCGAAGGCATTGTTCATCGTGTTAACAACCCAGCCGTGGGTGTTGAAAAAATCCTTAGCGCTAACCCGTCCCGGCTCCACCAATTTCTCCGTCCATTCGATCAAAGGTTCGTTACATTCGGCCAGATTGGTTAGCAAGGCAGGCCAATAGATCATTTGTATGTTGATGTTGGTGTGATAGTCGCACGCCCAGGGAGGATTCACATCCTTGTTCCACCGCCCCTGCAGGTGGGCAGGCATAGAACCAGGCCTCGAACTGCTGATTAACAGATAACGAGCATACTGGAAAAAGAGCGCTTCGAGGGCATTATCGACAGCGCCGTTCTGGTAGGCATTGATGCGCTCGCCGGTAGTAAGCAGGTTTGTTTCAGGCAAACCTGCCGGCGTCAAATCGAGGCTTACACGGTTGAACAGCTTTTGAAAATCCTTTTTGTGCTCGGCATACAACTTATCAAACGAACTGCCTTTTATCGCTTCGAGTATGGCTGGAACGGTGTCCTTCCATCTCGGTGCGCGATATTCGGGGTATTTGTTGGCATATTCGGTAGCCAATGTTAACGTAAAACACATTTTTTTTGCACCCTTCACCGTAATATTCCCATCCGTATAAGAGATTTTTCCATCCGTTTCCATCAGTTGAATAGCGGTTTGATATCCAAGCGCATTACCGGCCACGCGCCCTTCATAGAGGTATAAATTGTCGGAAAACGATTCGTTTGTTTTCACGTGGGGCGACACATAGCGAATTGTATAATCCGTTCCTTTGGAAGCGTTATTTTCAAACCTGACGACAAAGACCCGTTTGGGATAATTTGCGAAAAATGTCCGTTTATGTCTCACATTACCTTGATTATAACGGACATTCACAACAGCATCCGAGATATTCAGGTCGCGATAATAGTCTGTCACATCGCCTTCTCCGGCGATGTCGACATAGACGTCGCCGGCGGTCTGATTTGCTCCAAAATCGCCGAAAGAGAGGCCTCTTCTATTGTTCATGCTCCCTCTCAATTCCCTGTTAGCGATAGCATGGGCTTCATTGTATTTATTCTCCTTAATGAGCGCCCTTATCGGTTCCAACGCTTCCCAAGCATTCGGTTTGTTACCGAAATTATAGTCCGGATGACTACCCGGACCTCCTTCCCACAGTGAGCCTTCCGAAAATTGGATTTGTTCGCGTTCCACGCCGCCGAAAATCATCGCTCCCATATATCCGTTGCCGATAGGTAACGCTTCCTTCATCCAGTCCGTAGCAGGTGCATCATACCAAAGTTTCAGGTCTCCCTGTTTCTCTTTTCCGCATGATGGCAGCAATAACATGCAGAAAACCAATACAATCAATTGTAATACTTTGTTCATAATCATTAATTTAATATTATCACTTTGTCTCTGTGTTATTAAAGAGTGATATTTCATATGTTTTTCCTTTTTCAGTCATGAAATCAACCGTATAAAACCTTTTTACAGGTAGTTCCATTAATGCCGTGTTACTCAGATTTTGCGGCTTACCGGGGTCGATGGTTTCGTAAAAAGGATTGGGATTGACGCCGTTAGCTTCCAGCGCCGGAGTGTCGACGCTAACTTTGCCGGTTGTTCGCAGGCGGCAGTTACCACCTAAGTGGGATGTAATCAAAGCTTTAGTAAGCATCCCGTCTTTCCATTCCATATCGACCTCAAAACCTCCGCGGGCGCGCAGACCTGTAATTTTCCCTTCTGGCCATAACACGGGCAGGGCAGGTAACAGATGCAGTACACCGGCATGGCTTTGCAACAACATCTCAGCGACTCCGGCTGTATAGCCGAAGTTGCCGTCGATCTGGAATGGCGGATGCGCATCAAACATGTTGAGATATAATCCGCCTCCTGTGTGCCTGATATCACCGAAATCAATTGGCGTAAATAAATTACGGATAATGAGATTGGCATGATCGCCATCGAGCAGACGCGCCCAGAGGTTGATCTTCCAGCCCATAGACCAACCGGTGGCTTCGTCGCCACGCAGTTCAAGCGTACGGGTGATGGCCTGCATCAACTCCGGCGTCCGGTCTATGTTGACCTGATTACCGGGATAGAGTCCGTACAAGTGTGACACATGCCGATGCTTGGGTTCAGCTTCACCGAAATCGTGTTGCCATTCCTGTAACTGTCCTTTAGCGCCAATGCGGTACGGCAACAGTTTGTTCAACTTTTCCTGCAGTTCACTCCTTAAATCTGCATCCAAACCTAATTTTTCGGAGACATGGACAGTACGTGTAAACAGTTCGCGTATCAAAGCCATGTCCATGGTGCAGCCCATACTTACGGCAGCTCTTTGACCGTCATCTGTGATGAAAGTGTTTTCGGGCGATGTGCTCACAGGGGTAACTAAAAACCCTTCGCCGTTGTCAACTAACCAGTCGGCAAAAAAAGAGGCAGCGCCTTTCATCAGCGGCCAGGCTTCGTTGCGAAGGAAACCCTCGTCGCCCGTAAAAAGGTAATGCTCCCACAAGTGACTGCAAAGCCAGGCGCCGACCATGGGCCAGTAAGACGCCACGGGGCTACCGTCGTTGGGATAGGTCTCGCGCCAGATGGATACATTATGATGTCCCACCCAGCCTCGACGACGGTACATGTTGCGCGCCGTTTCCGAACCGGTTGCAGCCACTTCCTTTATCATCTGCAACAAGGGTAAATGACATTCCGACAGATTGGTTAGTTCTGCCGGCCAGTAATTCATCTCGGTATTGATATTGACGGTGTAGGCGCCGTTCCATGGAGGTATGACCATGTCATTCCAGATACCTTGCAGATTAAGCGATTGACCTCCGGCGCGCGAACCGCTTATCATCAGGTAACGACCATACTGGAAGAGCAGCGTTACCAATCCGTTGTCAGGCGTATTACGGTAGCGAATGATGCGTTGGTCGGTAGATAACGTGTCCTGTTCGGGAGTGGCAGGCATTTTGAAGGTCACACGGTCGAATAGCAACCGGTAATCTTTTATATGCTTCGTTTTAAGTTGGATGTACTTCTGAGCGACTGCTTTATCTAACGTTTCATCAGCTATTCGGGAGGCATCACAACCTTCACGCGACGGACTTTTGTCGAAGCCATTGAAACTGCTTGCCGATGAAAGGATAAAAAGTATCTCATTTGTACCCGATATTCTCAATCCTTTATCGTCGACCGTCATTGTAGCCTTGGGAGCGATAGCCCTGATGCGGGTTTCAAAGAAAGTACCCATGCCGTTGATTTCGTCCCCATATAGAACCTGTTTGTCAAACTTACGGCTACCATCAGGATTAAACACTTCCGGATGCTTGTCCTGAAACTCCCACTGTTCTATCTGACTGAGCGTACGGCGTTCGGCATAACCCGGCGCCTGGCCGCTCATGGATACAATACCGTCGGACGATGATTTCAGTTTAACAGTGGGATGAACAGACGACAGGTAAGTCGTGATATCTATCCCGTCTTTTGCATCGCTAAGTATCCGGACAACGATGACATCATCGGGATGTGAGGCGAAAATCTCTCTGGAATAACCGATTCCATTTTGTTTATAACTGACGCGCATAATCGAGTTAGTAAGGTCTAATTCACGCTTATAGTCAGTTATCTCTCCTTCCATCCGGTTGTCGATGTGCCATTCGCCAAGTGGTTGGTAGTTCTGGTGGAGGCGACCTAACCAGTTCTTTTGCAGGAAGTCGGTTGTTTCGGCATATTTACCGGCACGTAGCATTTTCACCACTTCGTCGTAGGTAGTGGTGATATCCAACCCTTTCCATGAAGTAGCCGGTTCGCCGCTATAGAGGGTATTGTCATTCAGTTGCAATACCTCGTTATCCGTTTTGCCATATACCATAGCGCCCAAACGACCGTTACCGACAGGCAAAGCTTCGTTCCAACCGGTCGAGGGATTACGGTACCAGAGTGAAAGTGAGGATGATTCATCCTGATTATGACACGATACACCTAAGAAAATGGCAATCAATAAAAAGGAAATTTTAGTTTGCATACGGGAAAAATTTAAAATTTTTAATTAATCGAGGGTTAGCTAAAATAAAACTGCAAACATAGTAATTTTTATTGACAAAACATGTTTATTCCTCCTTTTCTCAGCCATTCAGCGTAAAAAAACCGGGTACGCGGACGTCCCGTCCGCCCTCTGAGAATGCGGATGGGACGTCCGCGTACCCAATCTGAATTGTTGAAAAAACGCTAAAAAATTTGCAAAATAAAGATTTTTGTCTAATTTTGCACCGTTTTTTAAATGGCAGATAGAATCTATTTCGTCATCAAGGCCCCGTAGCTTAGTGAATAGAGCGTCAGATTCCGGTTCTGAAGGTCGTGCGTTTGAATCGCACCGGGGTCACTTGTGGAAAATATCTTATAAGCAATGTTTTAGAATCATCTTTGAACAGGTTTTTCACCAAAATAATCATATTCAAATAGGATTTATCACACTTTTTCGTGCTATTTTTGCTATAAACCTTACAAATACACTTTCAAGGTAAAGTTTACTTTAGGCGTCATGGGAAACGAAACGACGGGTTATATCCGGTATACATTCCTTTGTGTATCTGTGCTGAAAAGGAGGCCACAATCGCAACGCTACACACAATTTATTCCTGATACTTGCGTTTTATATTATTAAACCTTTTTTTATATGAGCTTAAGAATCTTTGAGTCAAAACAATGGTGGACTGTCATCTTTATCGTAATAGCCGCCGGAATTATCATAACAACGGTTGTTGTGTCAAATTCATTCAGCGAAAAATTGGCGCAAGATGAACGGAGCAGGGTTGAAATATGGGGAGAAGCCATGCGCCTGCTCGCTTCGGAATTGAATGATGATACAGATTGTATGAATCTCATCGCTAGTATAATCAAAAGCAACAATTCTATTCCGGTGATTTTGTGCGATGAAAAAAATACAGTAGTAGATTATTCAAATATAGATTTGCAAGGAAAAAATGAAACGGAGTTTTTTCAAAAAATAATAGAAGAATACAAGTCCAAAAACAAACCGATTGTCGTCAAATTAGACGAATTGAACAATTATTATCTTTATTATGGCGAATCTCTTGTGCTGAAAAGACTTATGATGTATCCCTATATCCAGCTTACCGTTGTTTTTATTTTTATCCTCGTATCGTTCTTTGCGCTTATCAGCGCCCAGAAAGCAGAACAGAACAAAGTATGGGTAGGACTATCAAAAGAAACCGCCCATCAACTCGGAACGCCGATATCTTCCCTTATGGCGTGGGTTGAATATCTGAAGGCCAAAGAAGTAGACGCCATGTACCTGAAAGAAATGGAGAAAGATGTCAAACGGTTAGAAATTGTGGCCGACAGGTTTTCGAAAATAGGCTCAAAACCCGAACTTTTGCCGCTTAATATTAACAGTTCGATCCAATCATCGTGCGATTACATGAGTACGCGTATTTCATCCAAAGTGAGAATAAACGCCGAATTGCCGGATAATCCGTCGCTTGTATTGATGAACGAATCACTTTTCTCGTGGGTCATTGAAAACCTGACAAATAATGCTGTTGACGCCATTGGAGGCAAGGGAAGCATCATGTATCATGTAGTAAGCAACAAGAAAAAAATATATATTGACGTGACCGATACGGGCAAAGGGATACCTAAATCACGCTTTAAATCCATTTTTATCCCCGGTTATACAACAAAGGCAAGAGGCTGGGGATTAGGCCTTTCGCTCGTAAAACGAATCATTGGACTGTATCCGGGAGGCAAAATCTATGTCAAAAGTTCCGAAATAGGAAAAGGCACTACCTTCCGGATAGAACTTCGAAAATATCAGGGATAGATTTTTTACCTTTTTTCCCTGTCTTAACTTTTGACAGTTAAGCCGGAAAAACGCTGTCTAAAACGCTTCGACCCCTATAACTGATTGAATAAGGGACAGATACATAAATCTGTCGGGATGAGACGACTCGAACGTCCGACCTCCACGTCCCGAACGTGGCGCGCTAGCCAACTGTGCTACATCCCGTAAATTTCCGGCTGCAAAAATACAACTAAATTTGAAAACTGCAAGTTTTTTTTGTTTCTTTTTTTTCTATTCGTATTTTTGTGTCCTCATAGTTGGTGATCATGGTGCAGGAAAAAGATATTTTTAGTCGCAATGAATTGCTCATCGGCACGGAGGCGGTGAACAAAATCAGCAATACGCGCGTCATATTGTTCGGGCTTGGAGGCGTCGGCAGTTGGTGCGCCGAAAGCCTGATTCGTTCGGGAATCGGTCAGCTGACTATCGTCGATTCAGACCATATCAGTCCTTCGAATATCAACCGTCAGTTGCCTGCAACAACCGTGACTATCGGACAGGCTAAAACGGATGTTCTGAAGATGCGCCTCCTTTCTATCAACCCCTATGCCGTCATCACCCCTATCAAAGGAGCTTACACGGAAGATACCAACGACCTTTTCTGCCTTGAATCCTACGATTATATCGTGGATGCAATCGATAGCTTGGAACACAAAGCAAGCCTTATCGTAAATGCTACCCACACAAATACAACTCTTTTTTCGAGTATGGGAGCAGCGCTAAAATTAGACGCTTCACGCATCCGAACCGCCGAGTTTTGGGAAATACGGGGTTGCCCGTTAGCAGCAGCATTACGCCGCCGCTTCAAAAAAAACATCATACCCGCAAAGAAATTTCTATGCGTATATAGTGACGAAGTACTTGAAAATAAAGGCGCTCCTCCTCCTATGCTACAGTTCAGCAAATCCCATGTTGAAGCCTCAACCTCTTCATGGGATGTACGAAAAGCCCGTATTAACGGCGCCATGGTACATATTACCGCCATTTTCGGCTTTACGCTTGCCGGATTAATCATTCAGGACATTATAACGTAACGTTTAGAGACATTGCCTCTTATTATGCGTCATTGACTGTAACGTCGTGTTTCTTTTTAGTGAGAGCAAAAACTACCATCAACATCGTTGCAATCAAGGCCATGATCGAACCGAAATAAAAAGGAGCGCCGGAACTAACCCTGTCATATAACAATCCGGCTATCAGGCTTGCCGGCAGCAAAGTGATACCAAGAACGGCATGGTAAATCCCAAAGCCCGTTCCCCGTAATTCTTTGCTGACAATATCCGAAATCATCGCTTTCTGACTGCCGTCAACTAAGGCGCTGTATAATCCGTACATCATAAACAACCCGATAAAAATAGATATACTGTTGAACTTGCCGAACATAAAATAGGTGACAGCATAAACTAAGAATCCGGGTATGATCAAACGCACGCGCCCGACTTTGTCGGACAGTTTGCCAATAGGTACGGCTAACAACACCGACACCATATTAAAGATCATATAAACGAATGGAATATAGGCTTTATCAATACCTGTTTCGGTCGTTTTCACCAACAACAAAGCATCGGCTGAATTGCCAAGCGTAAAAACGAAGATGATAAACAAAAAAAAGTAAAATTTCTTCGGCAGGCGTTTAAAGGAAATTGTTGCGATATTCGTCTGGACGGCTTTCGCTTCTTTGATAAAAACGGCTATAGTGACGACCCCCAGAACAGAAGGAATAGCGGCTAACATAAAGATTTTGGAAAAATTCATCGGGAAGAAATAGAGTAGTAAAAAGGCAGCTAAAGGCCCTATAATAGCGCCACTGTTATCCATCGCTTTGTGAAACCCAAAATTCTTTCCTGCCTCTTTTTGGGCTACCGAGCCGCTTATCAGGCTGTCGCGCGGCGCAGCCCGCAGTCCTTTACCAATACGTTCAAAAAAACGATAGAACAACACCTGAACCGGTACGCGCACCAACGCATACAAAGGCGTTACCAAAGCGGTAATGCCGTATCCTATCAACATAAACGGTTTATTCTTACCGATTTTATCGCTCCAATAACCCGATATGACTTTTACTAACGACGCCGTACTCTCGGCAATGCCTTCGATTAATGCAATCGTCGTTTTGGTAGCGCCGATAGACAGCAGAAACATCGGCATTACGCTGTATATCATCTTGGTCGTCGTGTCGGTAAAAAAACTTGTCAGCCCTGTAAAAAAGACGTTCCGCTCTAAACCTAAAATTTTATTTTTCTTTGAATCCATAAAAATAATTATGTTCTCCGTCATTGGTAGCTTACGAAGCAATCCGGTGATTTATTTTCTCCCCGCTTCAATACCGAAAGTGAAGCCGCCTTTTACCCGTTCTATCAATTCCGGCACGATGTCTTCATATTTGCCTGTAATGCCAAAATCGGCATGATGAAAGATAGAGGCTTTGGCATTGTGGTCGATGGCAACTATCTTACCCGATTCCTTGATACCGGCTATGTGTTGTATAGCGCCTGAAATACCAATTGCAACGTACACTTTCGGACGGACAGTTTTACCTGTCTGTCCTATCTGACGGGCATACTCTGAAACACCCTCATCTACTACCACACGGCTTGAAGCCCATTCGGCTTTGATACCCTGCGATTTGAGCGCTTCTGATAGTTCTTTTACCAACGCTAATTCGTCGCCTATCGTTCCACGTCCACCGGAAACGATGATATCGGCCTCAAACAATCCCTGCAGGCCGCCTGCTCCGCGAACGGTATCGAGTATCTCCACGACAAAATGCTCCTCTTTCAATTGCGGTTTGAAAGTAGACAGTTTTCCGGTACGCCCCTTTTGTTCGGGAGGCATCTCGAAAGTGCCCGCACGCGCCGTAGAAACCTGCGGAAACTCAAATCCGAGAATCGTCGCTAATTTACTTTCGCCATAAGTAGGTCGGCGGGAGTATAATATCGGATAGATAATCTGTTTCTTCTTTTTATCTACATGGTTGCCTATTTCCAATCCGGTACAGTCGGCCGTAACGCCGCTACCGGTCTTTACACATATACGCGGCGCTAATTCGCGTCCCGAAGTAGTGGCCGCAAAAAGGGCTATCTCCGGTTTTATTTCTTTAATAACCTGTGCAAAAATATCGGCGAAAGGCAATACAAGATATTCTTCTAACCGCTCGTCTTCCACTAAAATCACTTCATCGGCGCCGTGCTCGAAGAGCGTTTGCGCCAACGGCCCTACATTTTTGCCTATCAGCAAAGTAGTAATCTTGGTATCTTCACCCAATTGATTGGCTAAGTTACGCGCCGGCGTAAACAATTCGAGCGACGGGCGGGCGATACGGCCATTGGTGATCTCCGCCCATGTCAAAATACCTTTGGCGCCGTTCCGTATATCTACTAAAGGGAAATCGGGGAGTTCCTTAGCTTCTTTTTCTTTTGCTTCCGTCTTTTGCAGGATATTTCCGCCTGTTTTGAACTTAGTGATAAAATCGTCTACCAACTGTTTCTCCCCGTGTCCTTCGGCCATCATCACCGGCGGACGGTCGCTCACGATATCCTTAACAGCCGAAACGATGGTTGGCGAACCCGATAATCCGATCTTATCCGTCGCCAAGTTGATGTCGGCCACGCCAAACACTTTGACTTCCGCATTACGCGCTTTGACGGCGCCTACCAACGACGGTTTACGTGGCGCGACGCCTGTCGGGGTTAGCGAGATAACGCAGGGCATCGGCAGTTTCATCATCTGATGGCCGCCTTCAATGATTCTTTTGGCGATGATGTTTCCGTCATCGTCCGCCTGCACCCGTTCGACGAAAGTGGCCTGCGGGATACCTAAGTTTTCAGCTACCTGCGATGGCACATGCGCCGTATCGCCGTCGCTCGTCTGCCTGCCCGCAAAAACGATAAACGGTTCTTTGGCGTCTTTTGTAAAGCCCAAATGCTTCAGCAAGGTAGAGATAGCCAAGCCGGTAGCATACGTATCGCTCCCGCCCAATTTCCGGTCGGAAAGCAGATAGGCCTCGTCATATCCCATGGAGATAGCCGTCCGCAAAGCCTTCTCAAACGATTGCGGCCCCATGGAGCAGGCAATCATACGAGCGTCGGAGTATTTCTTTTTTAGTTGCAGTCCGGCCTCCAAGCCAAACTGACAATCAATATTAATGATTGATTTTGCTTTTGTCCGCTCCATTAATCCGTCGTCGCCCATGCGCATCTCGCTGGGAAGCGGTACCTGTTTAATAAGGGTTATTATGTTCATAATTTACATGTATTTATAATCAGGCCCATTGCCGCCGTTGGGCACATTCCAGGTGATGCCGTCGGCAGGTTCTTTGATGTCGCAGGTCTTGCAATGCAGGCAGTTCTCGAAGTGGATGCGTAGTTCCTGATGTCCTGTCTTGCCGGTATGGAGTTCATAAACCTCCGCAGAGCAATAGTATTGGCACGGGGTGTCGTATTCTTTGATGTTAATTGTGTCGTATGTTTCGGGATTGTTGACTTGCAGATGCGGCACCTGTTTTTCGTCGTGCAGCGCTCCTGAAAAATATACATCGGTAGCCTTGTCGAAGGTCAGTATCTTATCAAATTCAAAATTTGCAGTTTTGTCTTTAAAGGTCGGTTTACGCGCGGCTTTGAGCGTTTTTGTCGTTTGACTGTCGGGGTGGGTTTTCAGTTTGCCGAAAAATCCGGCGCCGAGCGTGACAAGCTGCGTACCGAAGTTGAATGCCCCAACGACCATCCCTTTTATAAACCCTTGACGGAAATTGCGCACACGATACATCTCTTTATAGATAGGGCTTTTTCTTACTAATGCCTCGTACTGTTGCAATGTCTGTTCCGAAAAATCGTTTTTCTCTAATGCTGTTAACGCCGTTTCGGCGGCCAGCATTCCGGAGTGTATCGCCAAGTGGATGCCTTTTAATGCAGGCATAGCCAGAAATCCGGCGCTGTCGCCTACCACAAGTGTATTGTCGGTATAAAGTTTCGGCAGCGAATACCAGCCTCCTTCGGGCAATGTTTTAGCTCCGTACTCTATCAACTTGCCGTCTGTCAGAATTTTTGCTACGACAGGATGTGTTTTCCACATCTGAAAAGCCTTATGGATGTCTAACGTCGGGTCGGCATAATCAAGTCCAAGCACTAAACCTACTGCTACACGGTTGTCATTCAAGCCGTAAATGAATCCGCCGCCGAAAACATTGTTCTGCATAGCCGGGTATCCCATGGTGTGGTATATCTCCCCCGGTTTAATCCGTCCTTCGGGTACGCTCCATAGTTCTTTGCATCCCAGCGAATAGATTTGCGGATTTTTGCCTTTCTGCAAGTCGAATTTCTCGATCCATTTTTTGGTAAGACTGCCACGAGTCCCCTCGGCAAGGACAGTCAGTTTGGCCTCCACGAGGCTGCCGGGTTGAAAGTTTTCCAACGGTTCGCCGTGATGGTCGACGCCGGTATCTATCGCTTTGGCGCCGGTAACCTTACCGGCTTCGTCGTACAACAGTTCGCTCATCGCAAAACCGGTATAAATCTCAACGCCTTTTTCGGCGGCTTTGTCTGCTAAAAAGCGACATATTTCACCTAATGAAGCCGTATAATTACCCTTGTTACCCATGTAAGGCGGGGCGATAGGCGATTTTACTTTCCGCTTCTTACCTATCAGGTACAAGGCGTCTTTGCTCACCTTCGCATTGAAGGGGATTTCGTCATCCGGCAGTAACTCTTTGAATACTTTAGGGCATATCACCGCTCCCGATAACAGGTGACTCCCGATAGCATTCCCTTTTTCAATAAGCATGATTCTTCGTTTCAGCCCTTTTTGTTTCAATAAATCGGCAAGACGAATAGCCGTAGATAGGCCCGCCGGCCCGCCGCCGATAATTAGTATGTCTGTTGACACTGTGTTGGTATTACTCATTTTTTTTCTATAATATTTTCATTTTTATCAGATACGATTTTCAAAAAACGGTGCAAATATAATATTTTTCAAAAAACTGACAAATTATGGACAAGTAAAGTTTTAAAAAAGTTTGGGGTTTGTGTAAACTAATTTTACCTTTGCGTCCTGTAATGCTAAAAAATTCATTTTTTATGATTTTTACCAGATTAAATATGAGATATTATAAGTGGGGCCTATTTTTCCTCGTCTTTTCAATTGGGATTTTGCCGCGTAATTTACGGAGTGAATTGCCCGTTTTGAGGATAGTACAGTTATGCGATCCCCAATTGGGTTTTGGTCTCAACGGATATGACGATGATATAGCACGGATGAAAAAAGCTATCCTGCAGATCAACGAATTAGCGCCTGATTTGGTGGTTATTGCCGGTGACTTTGTGAATGATGTCAATGACGACGAAGCAATCTTTACCTTTCGGGAACTCATTGCTCAGATACAAACGCCGGTATTGCTGACGCCCGGCAATCACGATTTACCCGATCCTGTCACTGTTGAGGGATTACAACGGTATCATTCACGTTATGGTGATGATTTCAAGGTGATAAGTTGTAAGGGGCGAAGTATAATTGCTGCTAATTCGCAAATGTGGCGTGAGGCGCCTCCGGAAGTAAGCCTCCAACATGATCGTTTATTGCGGGAGGCGCTGCAAAACGCACAAAAGAAAGGACAACCGGTTGTGATGGTGACACATGTGCCACCATTCGTCGAGGATATTGATGAAGACGACGAATATTATAATCTGCCAAAAGCTATGCGAGAAGATATTCTTCGTCTTTGTGACGAAAACGGAGTCTTTTTATGGTTAGCCGGCCATACGCATCGAACCCTCCAACGTCGTTATAACCAGATCACTATTTTGAACGGTGAGACAACCAGCCGGAATTTTGATGACCACTTATTAGGATTCCGGTTGCTCACTGTTTATTCCGAACAATCTTTTGATTGGAATTTTTTCACATGTGAACTTGAAAAATGAAATGAACTTCTTCTTTTTTTTTGTGAATTTTTTGTTTGAAATAAAAAAAGTACTACTTTTGTGCCCTGATTTTTCCTCACAGGTAGAAAAGAGGCGTCAAATCGGCGCCCACCTCCGGGATATAACCTGTTAATTATAAGACAGATGTATGCAATTGTAGAAATGAACGGCCAGCAATTTAAGGTCGAAAAAGGAAAAAAAATGTTTGTGCACCACCTCCATAACACGGAAATCGGCCAAACAATCGAATTTGAAAAAGTATTATTAGTAGATGCAGAAGGCGACATCACAGTAGGTGCGCCGACTGTCAGCGGAGCAAAAGTAGTGTGCGAAATCGTTTCACCACTTGTAAAAGGAGACAAAGTTCTGGTCTTCCATAAAAAAAGAAGAAAAGGACATCGTAAATTAAACGGTCACCGTCAACAATTTACGGAATTAATTATTCAAGATATTGTTGTATAAACGTTAAAAGGAGAATAGAAAAATGGCACACAAAAAAGGAGTAGGCAGTTCGAAAAACGGTCGTGAATCAGAAAGTAAACGATTAGGCGTAAAACTATTTGGCGGCGAGTTCGCCAAAGCCGGAAATATTATTGTTCGTCAACGTGGTACATCACATCATCCGGGAGAAAATGTAGGTATCGGCAAAGACCATACGATTTATGCGTTGATTGACGGCACCGTTATCTTTCGCAAAACAAAAAATAATCGCTCTTTTATCTCCGTAAAAGGCCTGCCCACAGAGCCTGTATCAATGGCTTCCAAGATGCCCGTTGCAGTCGCTGAAATGGCTGGCGAAGTTGCAGAAACCGGAAAAGTATTACTTGCGGAAGTTGCAGCAGAGCAAGTAGCAGTTGAAGCGCCGGTTGCAGAAGTTGTAGCAGAGCAAGTAGCAGTTGGAGCGCCGGTTGAAGAAGTTGCAGCAGAGCAAGCAGCAGTTGAAGCGCCGGTTGAAGAAGTTGCAGAGCAAGTAGCAGTTGACGCGCCGGTTGAAGAAGTTGCAGCAGAGCAAGTAGCAGTTGAAGCGCCGGTTGAAGAAGTTGCAGCAGTTAAAACTGCGGCCAAGTCGAAAGCAAGTTCAAAAACAGTTAAAAAAACTGCGCCAGAAGCAAAAACAGAAGATAAATAAAAATATTATTCAAACTTTCTCTTGCGCTTTTCTGATACGCCGGATTAATTAAGTTATATTTATGCGGAACGGATTACCCATCAATCTCGTTCTGCATAAATTTTTTTGGGTTTGCCAATGAAATAGCACCCTCCGGAAAAATACAAAATTACCGCTCGTAGAAATCTTGTAAAAAATATACTGAAAAATATTTTGACATTTTAAAAATAGTTTTTATCTTTGTAGCCTTTTTACGAAGAAAAAAAATTTTATGTCCATAATAAAAGAAATAGCAACAGTTCGGACAGGAGTTTATCTGAAAGAAACACCCGATGGAGAGGCACATTATTTGCAGGTGAAAGATTTTCAAAATAATGCGTTGTTACTCCATACATTTCCAACGTTAACTATCAATGACAAAGTTGCAAAATATCTCTTATCGGAAGGCGATTTATTGTTTGCAGCCAAAGGGTTTGCCAATTTTTGTGCGGTTTATCGTGAAAACTGGGGAACCGCAGTAGCTTCTTCTTCCTTCTTAGTGTTGAAAATCAAAGACAAAGCAAAAATTTTGCCCGAATACCTGAGTTGGTATTTGAACCGGGAAGACATACTATTCTTTTTTAAAAATATTACTGCAGGTAACGTCATGCCTTCTATTTCAAAGGCTATGATGGAAAATTTGGAGATTTCCATTCCATCCGTAGCTGTTCAACGTAAAATCGTGCAATTGGATGAATTATGCCGTGAGGAAGAAGCGCTTTTGGAAAAAATCAAAATCAAACGAAGGGAATTAGTGCAGCAAACTTTAATACAAATAATTAGTAAACAATAAAATATGGATTCAAAAATTACTCAAAACGACATCAATCGCATTGTATGGAAAGCGTGCGACACTTTTCGGGGAATCATCGACCCAAGCCAGTACAAGGATTATATCCTGACAATGCTGTTCTTGAAATATGTCAGCGACGTTTATAAATCGAAATACGCCGAATACCTGAAAAGGTATGAACAGGACGAAGAACGGGCGCGGCGGGCCATGAAACGGGAACGATTCATCGTCCCGCTCGAAAGTTCGTTCGAGTATTTGTTTGAACGCCGGAACGAGAACAATATCGGTGAACTCATCAATATAGCGCTGGCCACACTCGAAGAAGCCAACCGCTCGAAGATGAGCAGTGAAGACGGTAACAGTATTTTCCGCAATATCGACTTCAACAGCAGTAACCTGGGAGATACAAAAGACAAAAACAGCCGTCTGAAAAATCTTTTGATAGATTTTTCGGACGAGAAACTGCGATTTCACGACAATAGCCTTGACGACAACGACGTCATCGGCGATGCCTACGAGTTTCTGATTGCCAACTTTGCCGACAGTTCGGGTAAAAAAGCCGGCGAGTTCTTTACCCCGTCCTGTGTGTCGTCTTTGCTTGCCCGCCTGACAAAGAGCGCTCCCGGCGCAAGGATATGCGACCCTACCTGCGGCTCGGGTTCTTTACTCATCAAAGCCGGCAAGGAAGTAGGCAACAATAATTTTTCGCTCTACGGACAGGAATTGAACGGCAGCACTTGGGCTTTGGCTATGATGAATATGTTTTTGCACGGTTTTGACAATGCTACCATTCGTTGGGGCGATACCTTGCGCAACCCAAAACTGAAAGAAGGCGACCGGTTGATGAAGTTCGATACGATAGTAGCCAATCCACCGTTTTCATTAGACAAATGGGGCGCCGAAGAAGCGGAACATGATCCCTACAATCGTTTCTGGCGCGGTATCCCGCCCAAGAGCAAGGGCGACTGGGCATTCATCAGCCATATGATAGAAACAGCGCACGAGAGCGTCGGCAAGGTAGGCGTTGTAACGCCTCATGGCGTGCTGTTCCGCGGCGCAAGCGAAAGTAAGATTCGCCGAAAAACAATTGAGGAAAACTTGCTCGAAGCTGTTATCGGACTGCCTGCCAACCTGTTTTTCGGGACAGGTATACCCGCAGCCATTGTCCTTTTTAATAAAATTAAAAAGACGGAAAATGTATTGTTCATTGATGCAAGCCACGCCTACGAAGCGGGGAAAAATCAGAACAAATTGCGAGAAGAAGATATAGAGCATATCGTTGCCGTATACAGGGATTTCACGGACAACGCCGCCCCGACACCCGGCGTCGTTGAGGATAAATATGCCTATATAGCCACACCTGCCGAAATTGCCGAAAACGATTACAACCTGAATATTCCCCGCTATGTAGATACTTTTGAAGAGGAAAAAGAGATAGATATAGCAGCCGTACAAAGGGAGATAGAGGCTTTGGAAAAAGAATTGAGCGAGGTACAGGCGAAGATGAGAGATATTATCAAAGAATTGTCCACGAATTAACACGAATTAACACGAATTATATGGAGCTAATATACAAAAATGAAGTTTACCAAATGGATAAAATTCAATCATTATTCCAAGAGTGGCAAAAGATGCAACCCTTGAAGCCCGTAGCCCAAAAAAGCCTTGACGACAAGTTTCGTTTAGAGTTTAACTACAACTCAAATCATATTGAGGGTAATACGTTGACATACGGACAAACGAAATTGCTGTTGTTTTTCGGCGAAACCTCCGGCAGTGGAAAATTACGTGATTACGAAGAGATGAAAGCGCATAATACAGGACTTTATTGGATAGATGTGATGGCGAAGGATAAAGACCATCAACTAACCGAAAGAGATATACGCGACCTCAACAAAATCATCCTGGTCGAAGACTATTGGAAAACGAATCATAAGGACGGAAGTCGGTACAAAATTAACGTAGGCGTGTACAAAACCCGCCCTAATTCTGTCATTACAGCCACAGGCGAAGAATTTCATTACGCCTCGCCGGAAGAGACGCCGGCAATGATGAACGACTTTGTTTCATGGATTTTTAGAGAAATGAGCGAAGAAACCATGTCTCCGGTTGAATTTGCTTCGCTTTTACACTATCGCTATATTCGCATCCATCCCTTTGAAGACGGTAACGGACGTATTGCTCGGCTTTTAATGACATACGTTTTGAAACGATTTGACTATCCGATGGTCATTATCAAGAATGAAGACAAAGATAATTACTTGCAAATCCTTCATCAATGCGACATCCGTGTCGGTCTTACTCCATCGGACGGAGCAAATGCTAAATTAGAAGATATTGCGCCGTTTGTGGAGTATATGAAACAACAACTTGCATGGTCGTTAGACGTCTGCATTAAGGCGGCAAAGGGAGAAAACATTGAAGAAGAAGACGATTTTGCAAAGCAACTCGAACTGATTCGACGGACAGCTGTCCAAAAGAACAATAAACCGAAATTCAGCCCGGAAGAAGTCTGGGACGTATTGGAATATTGCTTTTTCCCAATTACGGAACGATTGATAAAAGCCTTGAAACCGGCAGATGCTTTCTTTAGCCAAATAATGTACTATAATCTGCTGTTTAAAAACGATCCTGAAAGTAAAGGATTACATGTAAATGATGTAATGAGAAACTATGCAGACCGGCAAACAAAAGATTATGTCAATTACGCAAAATCAATGAATTTCTATTACGAATTTATAGGCGCTAAAAACGAATATATTGAAAATATAAATTTCAGGTTAAAAGAAACATTCCGGATAAAATTCAATGCCGATGAATACGAAGTGCAGTATGGCGATACGATTCAAAAATTTGATTATCAAAAATACCCGACCGACAGCTTGGTCGAAGAGATAATAGCCTGGTATAAAAACAGCGTGCTTACTGCGATAGAAAGAGCCTCTAAGAAGTAATAAATAAAAAAGCAGAAAAGATGAAAAATAATTTAGAGATATCGGATATAGGACGTCAAAACGTTTTGAACAATAGCATAGCCGTTGATTAAATCCAAAAAGCAATGAATGTTCCTGCATTATTCTTTGACGGTCAGTATTGTTTTACTAAATCAATGGTTGCCGACTTTTACGAAGTAGATGAGCGTACTATTGAACGTTACCTCCGAAAATTTGAAAAAGAATTGAACGATAACGGATATTTTTTATGTAAAGGAAAGCAATTGGAAAACTTCAAACAGTATTTTGCGGGCGACATTAATGTCGCTCACAAAACAAGGTATTGAAAAGAATAATGCTTTGCATCGTAAATTGTCAGGATTTTGACGAAGAATTAAAAATTGATATTGCTAATGCAATGGCAAAAGAAGAAAATAAAAATAATTGAAAATAGTATAAATATTATGGAATTGATTGAAAATCAAAATATCGAATACAAAGCCGGTTGGCGCGACGAGTATCTTAAATGGGTTTGCGGGTTTGCCAATGCTTCCGGCGGTTCGATTTTTATTGGCGTTGATGACGACAAAAACGTCGTAGGCGTATTAGAGGCGAAAAAACTGCTGGAAGACATTCCCAATAAGATAGTTAATTATCTTGGAATTGTTGCCGATGTGAATCTTTTAAAGGAAAACAACAAGGAATATATTGAAATCAAAGTATTACCGAGCAATGTCCCGATTGCGCTAAAAGGCGTTTATCATTTTCGCTCAGGCGCAACGAAACAGGAACTGAAAGGCGTGGCTTTACAGCAGTTCATATTGAAAAAGATGGGACGCACTTGGGATGACATTTCAAATGATGCCGCTACCCTCAACGACATCGATCGTAATGCAATTGAATATTTCTTGCGCAAAGCGGTAAACGCGAACAGGATGTCTGCCGATTCTCTAAGCGATACGACCGAGAAAGTTCTGGAGAATCTGGATTTATACGACGAGCATCATCAGATTAAAAATGCGGCTTTGTTGTTGTTCGGCAAGCGACCTTCCAAGTTTTTCCCGTGCGTACAGTTTAAGATTGGTCGCTTCGGCAAGGACAACACCGACCTGATTTTTCAGGATTTAGTAGAGGGCAACATCATTCAAATGGCTGACAGGGTAATGGAAATCCTGAAATCCAAATACCTGATTTCGCCTATCCGATACGAAGGNTTGCAACGCATTGAGCCGCTCGAAATCCCCGAAGACGCTTTNCGGGAAGCCATTTTCAACTCGATTATTCATAAAGATTATACGGGCGTTTTTATTCAGATGAAAGTGTACGACGACCGGATAATTCTGTGGAATGAAGGCATGTTGATTGACAATTATACAGTGGAAACGCTGCTTGGCGACCATTCATCGCGCCCTCGCAATCGAAATATTGCCAACGCCTTCTATAAAGCCGGCTTTATAGAAGCATGGGGCAGAGGTATCAGCAAAATCCGTAACGGTTTTTTGGCTGCCGACTTGCCCGCTCCCACCTTCGAAGAAAAAATGGGCGGTATGTGGATTACCATCCCTCGGAAAGACGGTGTAAAAGACGGTGATGTCGGTGTAAATGTCGGTGATGTCGGTGTAAAAGACGGTATAAAAGACGGTATAAAAGACGGTGTAAAAGACGGTGTAAAAGACGGTGTAAAAGACGGTGTAAAAGACGGTGTAAACGCCGTTGATGTCGGTGTAAAAGTTGTTGATGTCGGTGTAAAAGACGGTATAAACATCGTTGATGTCGGTGTAAATGTTGTTGATGTCGGTGTAAAAGACGGTATAAACACCGTTGATGTCGGTGTAAATGTTGAAGATGTCGGAATAAAAGATAAAAATGTCGGAATAAAAGCGGACATTATCAAATCGATTAAAGAAAATCCTTCACTCTCTGCAAAAGAATTGAGTATTTTGTTGAATACTACTACTCGAACAGTTGAACGAAATATTAGACAACTGAAAGAGCTTGGGGTTATGGAGCGAGTCGGCCCTGATAAAACAGGTTATTGGAAAATTAACGGTGATGAAAATGAGACAAATTAACAAAATATTAGAAGGTTACAAAGACAGCCCACTAGGGATTATTCCGAAAGAGTGGGAGGTTAAGAGATTGGGTGATTTGGGCGCTTTCTCAAAAGGAAAAGGAGTCCCCAAAGACAAAATTATTGATAAAGGATATAAAGGATACAAATGTCTCACGTATGGTGATATTTATACCAAGTATGACATTGTGATGAAAAATGTAAAATCTTTTATTGATGCAGGTACTGCTGAAGAAAGTCAGGAAATACAAAAAGGAGACATCTTGTTTACAAGTTCCGGTGAAACATTGGAAGATATAGGAAAAGCTATTGTTTATTTAGATGATGAGAATGGCTATGCCGGCGGAGATATAATTATTTTTAAAAATTCGGAACCTATTAACAGTTTGTGGCTCTCTTACTTTTTAAATAGTTCAACAGCAAATTCTCAAAAATATAAAATGGGACAAGGACACTCTGTCGTACATATTTATTCAAGCCAACTGGAAAAATTGAAGATACTTCTCCCCCCACTTCCCGAACAGCAAAAAATCGCCGAAATACTTTCCCTTTGGTACGAAGCCATCGAAAAACAAACCCAACTCATCGCCCAACTCGAAACCCGCAAACGCGGATTGATGCAGCAATTGCTTACAGGAAAAAAACGGTTGAAGGGGTTTAGTGGAGAGTGGAAAAAAGTAAAAATAGGAGAGATTGGAGATGTTTTTTCTGGAGGAACACCTGATACAACAAATATGTCATATTGGAATGGGAATATTAATTGGTGTACACCTACTGATATATCAGCTCTTAATGAGGAAAAATATATTGGAAATACGATAACAAAAATCACTCAAGAAGGATTGAATAATTCTTCTGCCATTTTGCTACCGAAAGGCAGTATAATTGTTTGTACAAGGGCAACTATAGGGAAAGTCGTTATTACAAATGAAGACATAAGTACTAATCAGGGTTTTAAAAATATTGTGCCAAATAAAAAAATTAATACGGAATTTCTCTATTATTCATTATTAAGTCTTGAAACAACCTTATTGAGATTAGGTAATGGTAGCACATTCTTAGAAGTGTCTAAAAAGGATTTTAAAAACATTCAAATATTCTGTCCAGCATTTTCCGAACAAACTGCAATTGCTAATATTTTGTCAATATCAGATAATGAACTCAGTCTTTCCAAACAAAAGTTAGCAGGACTAAAAGATCAGAAGAAAGGATTGATACAGCAATTACTAACCGGTAAAAAACGAATAAAACTATTATAATTATGGAGTTAAATTGTAAAAATATTCAAATTGAGGATCAACAATTTATTGAATTTCTGAATGAGCTGACCAAACAGTCACATGAAAGTGAATGGGTAAAGTTTAAGCAAAACTTCCATTCATGCGAAGAAATTGGGGAAAGAATCTCTGCTTTATCCAATGGAGCGTGTATTAATGAACCTTTATTTGATGATTATTTGATAAAGACTAAATTTCCTGAAAAAAAATAATATTAAAAGCAAAATAGAAGCAATGATAAACGCAGAAAGAATTAGAGAATTGATTTCGAAAGGAGAGGTTCGCAATACGAACGTTGAATTTAAGAAATGCAAAGGAGAGGTGGGGCAATCCGTATATGAAACGATTTGTGCATTTTTGAATCGTAGCGGAGGAGAGATACTTCTGGGAGTGGATGACGACGGGATAATTACCGGTGTTAATGAATCGGCTATTGACAACTATATCAAAAATATCGTCAATACGCTCAATAATATTGAAGTATTCAACCCTGTCGTCTATCTTAAGCCCGAAGTAGTAGAGATTGACGGGAAGAAGATCATTTACTTAAAAGTACCCGAAAGTCCGCAGGTGCATCGGTATAAGAATAAGATTTTCGACAGGGTAGGAGATGCCGATAATAACATTATTAACAGTTATCATCTTTTAGAGAATATGTATCTGCGGAAAAACAAGATTTCGTCGGAGAGTAATGTTTGCCCTTTTCTGACATTAGACGAATTGGACGAGGGATCATTCAAAAGGATGCGGACGCATATCTCTATTTACAATCCTACGCATCTTTGGCTCGAAATGAGCAATGAGGAGATGCTGCGTTCAGCCGGTTTTTGGCGCAGAGACCCCCTGACGAATCAAGAGGGTTATATTCTTGCTG
>JGI24702J35022_10000153_pt1 | contig 35578 bp, 26 predicted proteins | sample TergutTh196P4_FD_35022 | JGI IMG/M metagenome (IMG submission 35022) | reverse complement strand
ACCTGTACGTCGACTTCACCGGCGTGGACGCCGCCATAGCGGCAGTCGTTTACGGGCTGGATGTAACTGACCAGGCAATAGTGGACGGGTACGCGGGCGCCATCGACGCGGCGGTAGCGGCTCTGGTCCTCAAACCGACTAAGCTCGTTGTGAACGCAACTACAAGTGTAAATAATTACATCAGCATTACTAAAGTATCAAATAACGGATGGATTTTAGAATTTAGTGTTGTTGAAACGTATTCTGACGGCACAACGGCTGTAGTTACCTACTCAATCAACCTTAGCGGCAATAATGCAAATGCTGATGGCAGATACACGTTTTCAGAAGGGCCCCTTAAGGGATATACACTCGTGTACGACTTAAAGGGTAACGGCAAGAACATTAAAGAGTTCAAGCTGATAAAGTAATGTCCCTTCACAAGGAAGGCTCATTGAATAAAACACACTGAAAGACAAGCTAAATGAAACCCAAAGCGCCCAATTGAGATAGTATCTCAATTGGGCGCTTTGGGTTATAAGAAATACTCTTAACCCAGCTATGACTAATATAATGTGATCACTTTATTAGTTTCACTTCTTGTTTAGCTTCTTGTTTAGCTTCTTTTTTCTCTTCGCTAACAACAGGCTTTATTGTGTAAGCTCCGGACTCAAAATCGACAAACACACTGTCTCCCTCCTTAACCCTCTCCTCAAGTATTTCGTCCGTGAGACCATCCTCAACAATACTCTGTATCGCCCTTCTTAGCGGTCTTGCGCCATATATTGGGTCAAAGCCCTCCTTTGCAATCTCATCAAGGGCCGCATCCGATATCGCAACTGTTATCCTGTTTTGTTTCAGCCTTCCGCACAATTCATCCGTCATCAGTTGCACGATCTGCCTTATCTCATCCTTAGTCAGTGGTCTAAACACTATCACGTCGTCTACCCTATTCAGGAATTCCGGCTTAAAAACTTTTTTCAGCTCGCCCATTACGCTGTCTTTAATCTCTTTATAGCTTATTTCCGTTTTGTCCTCCGAAGCGGGAGTGAACCCGAGTTTCTTTTTCTCCGTAATCATTCTGGCGCCGGCGTTAGATGTCATGATAACTACTGAATTCCTAAAGTCTACCAATTTTCCATGTGAGTCCGTCAGCCTTCCGTCCTCCATTATCTGTAATAAAATGTTGAATACGTCAGGGTGAGCCTTTTCTATCTCGTCAAAGAGAACTACCGAGTATGGCTTGCGCCTCACCTTCTCCGTGAGCTGTCCGCCTTCGTCATACCCGACGTATCCGGGCGGCGAGCCCACAAGTCTTGAGACGTTAAATTTTTCCATATATTCGGACATATCAAATCTTATAAGAGCCTCCTCGTCACCAAACATGGCTTCCGCCAACGATTTGCATAACTCGGTCTTGCCGACGCCCGTCGGACCCAGGAAGATAAATGAACCAACCGGTCGCTTAGGATCCTTCAGTCCTACTCTTCCGCGTTTAATCGCCTTGGCCAGCGTCTTGACCGCTTCCTCCTGGCCAATGACCCTCTTATGGAGAATTTCCTCCATATGAGCTATTCTATACGCCTCTTCCTTTTCCATCTTCCTGACAGGTACGCCCGTCCAACTGGCAACCACATCCGCAATATCTTCGGCGCTCACAGACTCGCCTTTGCGTTCATTATTCTGCCTCCACTCCGTTCTTACCCTTTCTATCTCTGCTTTGATCCGTTGCTCCTCGTCTCTGAACCCCGCAGCCTTTTCAAACTGTTGTTCTTTTATCGCATCCTCTTTTTGCTGGGAAGCGGTTAAAAGCTCATCTTCCAGATTTTTTAATTCCTCGGGTGCGACATAGGATTTAAGCCTTATTTTGGACGACGCCTCATCGATCAGGTCAATGGCCTTATCAGGCAAAAACCTGTCAGTAATATACCTGTCTGACAGCCGCACCGCCGCTTCGAGAGCCTCGTCTGTAATACTCACCCTGTGGTGAGCCTCATATTTATCTCTAATCCCCTTCAGAATTCCAATTGTCTCCTCCTGCGTCGGTTCATTCACCGAAATAGGCTGGAACCTTCTTTCAAGCGCCGAATCCTTTTCAACATGTTTACGATACTCATCAAGCGTCGTAGCCCCTATTACCTGTATCTCGCCTCGCGCCAGCAACGGCTTTAAAATATTAGCCGCGTCTATTGCTCCTTCTGCAGCTCCGGCGCCTATAATTGTGTGCATTTCATCAATAAACAGGATGACGTTTCCCGTCTTTCTGATTTCTTCGAGGGCCTTCTTCAGCCGCTCCTCAAACTCTCCTCTGTACTTTGCGCCTGCGACCATTGAAGACAGGTCAAGAGAAACAACCCTTTTTTCTTTGAGCGTTTCAGGCACATCGCCCTTGATTATCTTTTGAGCCAACCCCTCTGCAATCGCTGTTTTGCCAACGCCGGGCTCCCCTATCAAACACGGATTGTTCTTCGTCCGTCTGCTTAATATCTGGATGACCCTCTCAATCTCACTGTCCCTCCCGATTATCGGGTCAAACTTATCTTCTTTTGCCATTTCGGTGAAATCCCTTCCAAATTGGTTTAAGACCGGAGTATCCTTCACCGTCGAACTTCCAGGATATTTTCTTTGCATATCCGCATTTATGTCATGACTATAATCGCTAAGCATTTTCATCAATTCATTTGCCAGCCTGGCAGGGTCAACCCCCAGCGCCATAATTATCCTTACCGCAACTGAATCAACCTCTTTTATTAACGCCATTAGCATGTGTTCCGTTCCAATATAATTCTTCCCCATCTGCCTTGCTTCACGATAGCTACTTTCCAGAATACTTTTGCTCCTGGGAGTAAAGCCAACAATTTGAGCGGTTTGCTTGTCGCCTCTCCCTAAAAGAGCGTCTATCTCATAGAGAACTTTGTCCTCTGTTATCCCAACATTCCCAAGAACTTTAGCGGCTATACCGGTTCCTTCCCTTACAAGGCCCAATAATATATGCTCAGATCCAATACTCTCGTGCCCAAGCATAACAACACACTCTTGGGCCTGCTGTAGAGCTGCCGCAGCTTTTTCCGTATACCGTTCGTTCATCTATGGCACTTCCCTTCCTTATCATTTCTTTCCACTATCTTTCGTTATCTTACGCAGCCTAACTTGATTCTGCATCACTCGGGATTCTTTTCTTAATTGCTCTATATTATTTCTTAATTACTCTATATTATTTCTTAATTGCTCTATATTATTCCTTCTTACCCTTTTTATACCATCTTTACGCAATTTTACCCTTTCTACGTTAGTTCCCCTTTTTATCCGCCCCTCTTCTTCCCTCTTTTTCCCTCTTCTTCCCTCTTTCATCCCTCTTTATCTTTTTATATCCTTTAATATCCTTCTTCTCCTTGTTTCACCCCTTGTCTCCATCCGTTTCCTTTTCAATTTTTCTCGCCCTCGCCACTCCTACCTTTTTCTCAGTCATTTTTCCTCTCCATATCTTCCCTTCTTCGCCTGCATTCACTTGAACTAAAACGTTGATTTAAATACTTAAAAATAGTAAATCACGCATTGCTACCATTTAAATCCAGTGTTAACACACCTTCTGGCGATATTATTGACAGAAGATCCGGAGGCAGCCTGGCGGCATTCGACTTCTATGGTGAGTGGTCGATGTTAAGTTGTTTGTGCTTATTCAGGCTCAATTGCTATCTGTGGTAATTTTGTTTCTAACAAGCGTCGCCCTTTTAATATCCCTCTCCTCAGGTGAAATGCTACTGCCGGTCATTTTCTGCAAACATGCGGGCTGAACCTGCACCATTAAGCCGTCAAGCGCATTAACATTGATATTTTCTATAATTCCCATATCTACTCCGACTCTCACGGCTGACCAAAGGCTCATAAACTCGTCAGTCGTCATTATCCTCGCGTAAAGTAGCGTGCCGAGCGCTCTAAAGACCCTATCTTCGAACGCGCTTCTATTCTGGTTGAGTAGTCCAAGACGAAGTTTGTGTTCGCTATCGATAATCTGTGAGCACACATTTTTCACATTAGCTACAATTTCAACTTCACTACGTCCCAGTGAACCCATGTTTGAGAATTGGAATATATTTCCAGATACTGCGCTGTTTTCTCCGTATATTCCCCTCACCGCCACGCCGATTTTACCGCATTGCTCAAGCACCCCGTTGATGTGCCCAGTCGCCACCAGCGCCGGAAGGTGCAACATAAATGAAGCCCTCAACCCTGTCCCGAGATTTGTTGGGCAACTGGTGAGATAGCCTATATTGGGATCAAACGCTAAATCTAATTTATCATCGAATACTTCTTCTACTTTGTAACACTTTTCTAACACCTCATCTATAGCGTCGGACTTTGAAATGCATTGAATCCTAAGATGGTCCTCTTCATTGATCATTATGCTGACTGTCTCATCCTTGGAAATTATAGCCGCGCACGGTCTTATTTCTGAAGCGAGATCCGGACTTGCCAGATGCTTTTCTACAAGCATTGTCCTTTCAATAGGATCAAGATCCTGCATATTGACATACAGAAAGTCGCTCGTATTTATTTCTTTGCTATCTTTTTCTTTGCTTTCTTTCGGAGAAAAGAACGCGTCTTTGACCATAGCAAGCACTTTCTGTGACGACGCTCTGTCAAGTCTGCTAGGGAAAGGAAAACCATTAAAATTCCTCGCAAGTCTGATCCTGCAGCTCATTGCGATACATGACGCCGTACCATCTGAAGCCGTCTTGCTGTGGGCCGCCCTATTGGAGGTTGCTTTGCCAAAAACCGCTTTATCTTGCGACCCTCTTCCTTGTTCAGTTCCTCCGGGAGTTGCTTTTCCCGGCGCCTCTCTACTGTGGGCTTCTTTTTCTGAGGCAGCCTCATCCATAACGTCTTTGTCTCTGGCTGCATCACTTAGGGCTTTCTCGTTATTGGCTTCATCGCTATGGGCTTCATCGATACGGGCTTCATCGCTATGGGCTTCATCGTTATCGGCTTCATCGCTACGGGCTCCATCGCTACGGGCTTCATCGCTATTGAATTCCTCGCTATTGGCTTCTTCGCTATTGGCTTCCTTGCTATTGGATTTCTCTTTACGGGCTTCCTCGCTGAGGGCTGCTTCACTTAGAACTTCCTCGCCATGGACTTCATTTCTTTCAATGTTCATTCTTTTTCACCTCGCTTCCTTATCTGTGTTCTTTTCAAGGCTCCTAATCGAGTCCCTTATCTCGGCTGCCCTCTCATACTCCTCGGCCTGAACAGCCTTATCCAAAAGGATTTTCAATTCAGTAATCTCCCTTGCGCCCATAAGTTTTTTATATTTTTCAGCCATGCTTTTGGGATATCTGCCTTTATGAGCCACAGAACCATAAATCCCCTCAATGATAGGTTTCAATTTGCTGCTAAAGTCTGAATAACACGTTGCGCACCCAAGTCTTCCATCCTTTCTAATCTCAAGAAACGACTTCCCGCAGTTCGAACATTTTGCCAGTTCCGGTTTAGCCTTCATATACTCATTAATTCCACCGCCAACTGTGAAAAACCCAGGGAGCATATTTGCGACTCCCAAAGCCGCCTGCATCTCTGCGACGGCATTCTCATTCGCGCAGTACTGGCACAAGTACACATCTGAAACGCTGTTATTTATAACCTGCGATAGATGGACAGTCGCGACCCTCTGCTTACACTTATTGCATATCATCACACTCACCTCCAAATATTTTCAGTTCATATAAATTAACCGTAACTATACAGACACTGCAGACACTGCAGACACTGCAGACACTGCAGACACTGCTAACATTGCTAACACTACAGACATTGCAGACACGCAAACACAGCTAACACTGCTAACGCTGCAGACACTGCAGACACTGCAGACACTGCAGACACTGCAGACACTGCAGACACTGAATTGACGCTGTGTAAACACAAGATGTTACCGAAGAGGGAAATGTAGTTATCCCGCCCCACGTAAGGAGGGAAACAAACGTTAGACACAGGAAACCGCTCTTCGCCGAACCGACGATTTTCATAATTTTCTTCACAACTGCGCCAACACTGGAATGACACGAATCTCAAAGTTGTGAATATTGTCACGCCGCCAATGCGCCGCGCACCGCGAAGTATGCGCGATGTGCTGGACACCGCTCTTTCCGCGCCAATTTTCGGTCAACAAAAATACTGCATAGCTCTGATTTGAAGTAAGAGATTCGTTATTGTAAGAGATCCGTTATAGCCTTCACGAATGTGCCAAACTCCAATTAGCATGAAGGTTTGTCGTCGTGAAGACTATCGCAACACGCGGTGAGGTTGCAAGGGAGCGCTTCACGTTCGTGAAGCGAAGGGAGCCGCGCTTCGCCAAACCGACGCGCTTTGGTAGTAGTTGTATATGATCAAACAGCCAGGCTAATAAGCATATTCTTTAAAATACCACCGCGCAACCTGTCTCTCATTGGTTGATCAACTCTGATCAGAACCCTGTCGCTCACCGCAGCCTTCATTATAGCCGCCTCTCTCTTACTTACAATACTATAGTCCACAAAGTTGCTAATAAACGCCTCAGCGTCCTGTTGACCTATGTTATCGCCAATAGATGAGATTATGTGCATCAGGTAACCCCCGCTGCCCCAGGGGTTGACGCGGGATATCCTGATGAACCCGCCGCCGCCTCTTCTGCTCTCAACATAATAACCTTTTTTGTGTGTAAATCTAGTTGAAATTACATAGTTTATTTGGGACGGGACGCAATTAAATCGGTTGGCAAGCTCGTTTCGCTGTATCTCCGCTACTCCCTCGGTGTCTTCGATTATCTGTTTTATGAACACTTCAATTGTGTCGCTCAACCTTGCCAATTTCTTGTCCCCCCGTCAATGTCTTCTCACACGTTCAAATTCACTTTGACTTTCTTTGACTTATGTATCATAACATGACAAAAAATGAAAATCAATTCACAATTTCTAATACATTTTTAAAGCATTGAGTGGTTATTTTTGAGCATTTTTCAATAAATGCCAATTTATACTTCTATTTCTACTACGTGTTTCTATGATTCTGAGGTAAGTTCCCGATATTCCTTGTCAATCTTAGACAGCATACCTGGTATATTGATATGCTGCGGGCAGAGCGGTTCACAACGACCGCACTCAACACAGCGCGACGCCTGTGCGTTATCGCAGAGTAGATTACTGATCATTTTGAAAACCCATTTGTTGCCATCCACTTTGTATTGGTTATAAATGTCAAATATCGTGGGGATATCCACTCCTGCATTACAATCCATGCAATAACGACATCCCGTGCAAGGCACAGTTAGGGACAACTTATACGCTTCAAGCGCGCGATTAATCGTATCGTATTCCATCTGTGAGAGTTCTCTGAAATCAGTCATGGTTTTTATGTTGTCATGAACCTGTTCTATTGATGACATGCCGCTCAGGACGGTCAAAACATTCGGAAGAGACGCGGCGAAGCGAAGTGCCCACGATGCAACGCTGACATTTGGGTTCGCTGCATTTAGTATCCCTGCGGCTTTGCCGCCCAGTCCAGCCAAAGAGCCGCCGCGTATAGGCTCCATAACGATCACAGGGATTCCATTCGCGGTCAGGAGCTCATATGCCTGTTTGGCGTCCCTCGATTCCCAATCAAGGTAGTTGAGCTGAATTTGCGCAAAGTCCCATGAATACTGACTTATTATCTCCTTGAGATTCTCGACATTGCCATGGTAAGAAAATCCTATTCGACGGATAATTCCTTCTCTCTGTTTCTCTCTCAAAAACTCGTAGGCGCCCAATTCTACAAACTGAGGGTATGTGATTGAGTTTAGGTTGTGTGCAAGGTAGTAGTCAAAATAATCAACCCGCAACCTTTTTAATTGACCTTTAAATATCTCCCGGACATCTTTAGGGGTTTTTACCTTAATTGTCATAAGGGAAAGTTTGGTCGCGATATTATAGCTCAGGCGCGGGTATTTAGGCAGCATTTCGCCGAGGAACCGTTCCGAGTCTCCGTCATGATAGGGCATTGCGGTGTCAATGTAATTAACGCCGTGTGCTATCGCATAATCCAGCATTTCTCCGGCTTTTTCTCTGTCAATTTTCTGGGAACCCTCCATCTTCGGGAGCCGCATAGCGCCAAACCCAAGCAGCGAAATCATCTCGCCGCTGTCCTTATATTCTCTTGTTTCCATATACTTCAGTCCTTTCCGAAAGGATCTATGCATTAACGACTTCTGACATACGCCTCAACAAATCATATTTCATATCCCATAATTCCTGAGACAGGTCAACATAATACATCTGGGGATTTTCAAATCTCAATATCTCCTCCCACAGCGTATCTACCTGTTTAGAACAGAAATCCCGTATAACCTGTAGCGACGGCGATTCATACACCAACCGCCCAGACATTACGATTTGCTTTAGAAGAGGTAAAGTGTAGAAATCAGATACACTTTTCCGCTTCCACGTATGCGCGGGATCAAAAAGTACAAAAGGGGTCGTCTCGTCAATTATCTCACTATCAAGTTTAACGACATCCGCAATAGCCTTGCCGTTGTTTTCGGAAAAAAGCCTGACTACTTGCTTGCTTCCCGGCGTTGTAAGCTTATCAACGTTCTCACTCATCTTGATCTTTGGGATAATATTCCCACTTTCGTCTTCAATCCCCGCAAGTTTATATACCCCGCCGAATATAGGCTCAGACTTAGATGTTATCAATTTTTCCCCAACTCCAAATATGTCAATGCAAGCCCCCTGTATCAATATGTCCCTTATAATATACTCATCGAGCGAGTTTGAAGCAAGTATCTTGCAATCCGGGAAACCCGCGTCGTCAAGCATTCTTCTGGCTGTTTTGGAAAGGTACGTCATATCCCCGCTGTCAATCCTAATCGCATTTGGCCTGAAGCCCCGAGGAACAATAACCTCGTTCATCACCTTAATTGCGTTTGGCACTCCCGACTTTACAGTGTTGTACGTATCTACGAGAAAAGTACATCGGTCCGGGTAAATGTCCGCGTATGCCCTGAATGCTTCTATTTCCGAATCGAACATTTGAACCCAGCTATGGGCCATCGTTCCCGCTAATGGTATGTCAAAGTTTTGCGCAGCCATAGTGCAAGCTGTGCTCACACACCCTCCAATGTACGCAGCCCTGGCGCCCATGAGCGCGCCGTGCGCCCCCTGCGCCCGACGTGAACCGAACTCGGAAACAGGTCTGCCAGCCGCCGCTCTGCAGATGCGGTTTGCCTTGGTTGCTATAAGACACTGGTGGTTTATTGTCAGAAGAATCATGGTCTCGATTAACTGGGCTTGAATTATAGGACCACGTACTTTGATTATCGGTTCTCCTGGAAAAATCGGCATTCCCTCTGGGATCGCCCACACGTCGCATTTGAGCTTAAAAACTCTGAGGTAATTAAGAAACCCACTGTCCTTAATCCCATTATCCCTTAGATAATCTAAATCATCGTCGCTGAACGAAAGGTTTTCCAGGTATTCGACAAGCTGTTCGACTCCCGCCATTATGGCGTATCCGCCGTTATCGGGAACCCTTCTGAAAAACATGTCAAAATATGCGATCCTGTCCTCAAACCCTTTTTTAAAATAACCATTCGCCATCGTGAACTCGTAAAAGTCCATGAGCATCGACAGGTTCACAACGCCATTTACATTATTTAGTTTTGTTGTCATTCTTCATCACTCTTTTTCATTCCCTATGAGTCTTTGTTATATGCAGCCCGTTGTTTCCCGCATACTAAGGCGTGAAATAAACGTTATGTTCTAAGTTGAGTATAGCACTGCGTTGAAAAGCATACAATACTAAATAATAGCACGCCTTTAAAATGAGGCAAAAATAAAAAGCTTACATTGTTGTATCATCGCAATGTCATCATGGCTCCTGGCAGAATAAACCGAGTGTCTGTGGAATCCGGATGGAACGAGAAACAGTGGGGGGTGGATTCTATATTCGCCAGAAGAATGGCGTTTCACAATTGCCTTACAACTGTTTTTTTATGGAGGGAAAAGGGGTAAAAACTATGAAAAGCAAATTTAAACAGTCAAGCAAATCGCGAAGGTTATTTTCCGCAATACTCACTGTGGCGGTCGTATTCAGCCTGTTTGCGGCGTTGCCGCTTACGGCGGGCGCATCAACCGCGTTTGAATTGGAGGAACAAATCAACGACTTTGCCCACGGCGGCGAAGGCAATATCACCGCCACAGCATCAGGCGCCACAGTCACTGTTACGGGCAAAGTTGAAGGCGCAACCAAAGCGCTTGATCTGAGAATAGACTCCGGCGTGACGGTTATATGGAAGGCCGAGTATTCCGGTCCGGGTGCTTTTAGTCTGGTTTACTTATCCGGCGAAGGCGTCTTTGAGGTAGCTGCGGGCGGTTCTCTTAAAGCTTCCGGCACTACTACGAGTGCGATCGGAACTGCGGGATCGCCAAAAACCAACGTCGGTGGTGAGCGGCGGCACAGTGAGCGCCGTAGACGACAATACCATCCGCTCTTCCAGTGTGAACGCCAATTTTAATATAAGCGGCGGCTTCATATTTGCATATGGAACAACAGCCATAAATACGGAAGGGCTTATAGCAGGGTACGCCGCTGTACGCAATTACACCGAACTGACGAAAGTCGGCGGAACTACCGTGGCCTGTGCGTGGAATCAAGCGGCAGGGCGCACGATATATAATGAGGGCGCGGCGGACGACCTTGTTGTCGGTCCATCGGGCGTCCGCCGTATGGGGCGTCGAGTGCGGCGTGAGCGGCATCAAATACGCAAATGGCGCTAATACCGGCTTTTTCCCGATCGAGGGCGTTACGGTAGTTGCGTCCGGGTCGGCTCCGACGCCAACGCCTGAACAGACTCGTGCGCAGGCGCATGAGCCAACGCATGAACAGACTCGTGCGCAGACGTATGAACAGACTCAAAGGTAGACTCATAAGCAACTCGTGAGCAAACATATTAGCCAACGCATGAACAGACTCGTGAGCAGGCGCATGAGCAAACACATGAACAGACTCGTGCGCAGACGTATGAACAGACTCAAAGGTAGACTCATAAACAACTCGTGAGCAAACATATTAGCCGATAACTTGAAGATTACCAGTTATCGGCTAAATCTATAAAATTATCAATATCAAGAAGTGTTTTTTCAATTTGACTAAGATGATATTGATTATCTTGTGATTATTAGGTAATATTACTTTTAGACGTTCAAAAAGTATTTGCGGAATTGAAGTAAGTATATAATATTACAAGGGGGAACGCTAAATGGCAATGAAAACTGAAATGAAAAAGAAATCAGGCAATATGTTTTGCATGGCGCCAAAAGGCGCTGTTTTGGGAACAACCACTGCCTCGGGCAACATGAAAAAGACAACCGGCAGGAACACTTTCAGGAACACTTTACGAAGAATAGCTCTAATTACCGTATTTGTTATTGTCCTGTCAAGTGCTTTGTCAGGGTGCGGCGGAGGCGGAAGCAGAGGCCAGACTGCTCAATTCAGAGTTGGGATGGAATGTGATTACGCCCCGTTTAACTGGACTCAACCGGATGACAGCAACGGCGCCGTCGCTATCGGAGACGGTTCGTTCGCCGGAGGATTTGACGTCGCAATCGCTAAGATAATTGCAGACGGCCTCGGGCAAGAGCTTGTAATAGTTAAGACAGATTGGGACGGACTGCCCCCGGCGTTAACGTCAGACAAAATTGACGCGATCATAGCCGGTATGTCTCCAACTGAGGAGAGAAAGGAAACGATAGATTTTTCCGACAACTACTATATTTCTGATCTGGTTATCGTCGTGAGAGGCGACAGTGAATACGCACAGGCTAAGTCATTGCAGGATTTTAGCGGAGCTAAAATCACGGCGCAGCTCAGCACATTCCACTATACCGTCATTGAGCAAATCCCGGGCGTTGACATGCAAACGGCAATGAATGACTTCCCTACCATGATTACCGCCCTTTCATCCGGAAGAATAGACGGCTATGTCTCTGAACGACCGGGCGCAATATCTGCTCAGGTAAGTAACCCAGCCCTTTCATATGTCGGTTTTGAATCAGGAAAAGGGTTCGAATACGATGACGAAGACGCCGCGATCGCTGTCGGATTGAGGAAAGGCAGTGACCTTACAAATCGGATAAATGAAATACTCGCGGGAGTGACTGAGGCGGACAGGCAAAGACTGATGGAAGAAGCAATCAGGGTTCAGCCTGTTGTAGATTAATTATAGAGTGATTGGTGAATGGTTGGTGTATGGTTGGTGAGTGATTGGTTGATGCGTGATTGGTGAATGGTTGGTCAGTGATTGGTTGATGAGTGATTGGTGAATGGTTGGTGTATGGTTGGTGAGTGATTGGTTGATGCGTGATTGGTGAATGGTTGGTGTATGGTTGGCCAGTGATTGGTTGATGAGTGATTGGTGAATGGTTGGTGAGTGATTAGTGAATGATTGGTGGCTAATGCAGTCTGCGGCTACGGCTACGTCTGCTATTGCAGCGGCGTCTGCATCGACGACAACAGTAACAACAACAGTGGTCGCTACGACGGCAACAGTGAAGGCAGTTTATGCGACGGCGTCTGTGGCGGCGTCTGTCTCAAGCAGGACCTTTTGGGATTGGGTCTTTTTGATAATCGACCGATACGGTATGTGGCTCCTGCGAGGCGCAGGCGTTACCTTAGCAATAGCTCTTGCGGGAACGGTTATTGGCTTTGGCATAGGTTTGGTCATCGGCGTCGTCAGAACAATTCCCCTCAGTAAAGCTGAAAAGAAGAATTCTGTGCGTTCGAGTGTTCTAAAAGTCGTAAATTTCCTTCTGACATGTTACATCGAGGTATTTCGCGGAACGCCAATGATTGTACAAGCCGTAGTAATATACTACGGACTGATGGAAATGTACGGTATTGACATGACGCCGTTCAGCGCAGGCCTTTTAGTTGTATCGATCAACACCGGCGCATATATGGCGGAAATAGTCCGCGGTGGCATAGCGTCTATTGACAAAGGCCAAACAGAAGCAGCTCACGCTATTGGCATGACCCACACTCAGACAATGTTAAACGTAATACTGCCTCAGGCTATAAGAAATATATTACCTGCGACCAGTAATGAATTCGTTATAAATATCAAGGATACTTCTGTACTCAACGTCATCTCGGTGTCAGAACTGTTCTTTACAGCCAGATCAATCAGAGGCGCTATTCTAAGGAGTTATGAAGCCTATTTGGTAGTATGCGCGATCTACTTTATTCTCACCTTTGCCGTTACGCGAGCATTGCGGCTCATCGAGAAAAGAATGGATGGCCCTGAAGGTTACACAATCCACGGTTCTTCAACAATGCCTTCGTCTTCCTTCAAAGTACCAACAAATAAGCGGAATAAGAATAATGAATGAAATGTAACTGATCACATGGATAAAAGAGCGACATGATTATAGGAATTTAAGGGTGAAATGATTATAGGAATTTAAGAGCGACATGATTATAGGAATTAAACAAAGATATGATTGTAGGAATTTATGAGGGAAATGGTCTCAAGAATGAATATAGACTCAACAATAATTGAGGTTCGGGATTTGCACAAATACTTCCAGAAGAATGAGATCCTTAAGGGTATTGACTTTTCTGTTAAAAAAGGTGAGGTCATAAGCATTATTGGCGCCAGCGGTTCAGGAAAATCCACTCTGTTGCGCTGTATAAACCTGCTTGAATGGCCTACCTCGGGCTCTATTTTCTTCCATGGCGAGAACATACTGGAACATGGTTTTGACTTGGCTATTTACCGTTCGAAAATGGGTATGGTATTCCAGCAATTCAATCTGTTCAATAATCTGTCTGCTCTTGCAAATTGCGTGGTCGGTCAAGTAAAGGTTCAAAAGAAACACAAAGATGAAGCCGTAAAGACGGCGATGAAATATCTGGAAGCCGTTGGAATGGGACAGTATATAAACGCGCGTCCCCACCAACTGTCCGGCGGGCAAAAACAAAGAGTCGCAATAGCGAGGGCAATGTCAATGGAACCAGAGGCCCTGCTGTTTGATGAACCCACATCATCCCTTGATCCGGAGATGGTCGGCGAGGTGCTAAAGGTCATTAATGACCTTGCTAATGCAGGCCTTACAATGATTGTTGTTACCCATGAAATGCAGTTTTGTCAAGAAGTATCCGACAGGGTTTGTTTTATGTCAGACGGCGTTATTGAGGAAGAGGATATTCCAAGCGTTATATTCAATAAGCCTAAAAGCGAACGTACTCGTACTTTCCTAAACAGGGTAATGAATGATTAGATATTATCGCTAAACCTTGCCGACACGGTCTCATGATAGCCGTGTCGGCGTTGTTATAACACTGCCGGGACACGATCCTGCGGCAATTTTGACAGTGTTCATAAATAAGCGCTCACTCGATTGCGCTCTCAAAGAGCCGAAGAACAGTCCCATTGTCTTCATCCATTTCCTCCACGCATATACGCTCCACATGTCCCAGTATCCTGTATTTATCAGGATAAGAGAGTTTTCTAAACATACTCAGTAAATGTTGTTCAATATTATCTTCGCCGAGCTTAGCTTCGCCAAAACCATCGTCAGCGTCAGCAATACTACCCTGAAGCAACCGTTCAACACTGATACCATAAGACTTTGCCATCTTAACCAGAGCAGACTTTCTAGGCAGTGCAAGATCATGCTCCCACCTGTACACAGAATTGACCGACACTCCTAATATCACACTTTGTTCCTTAAGAGTCCTTCTGTTTCTCAATCTCATATTTTTTAAAGTTTCACCAATAGTCATTTTTACCACCTCCATCATTAAACTTACGTTGTTATACCCGGTTCAGATCTTGGGCCCAAATTGTAAAAATTTCATTCCCAGGCTGGTACGTGTTTAAAGTGTAAGGTATCAAGCAACTTTAAGGTCAATACAGAAATTCAATTTTTTTTTCAAAAAAGTATATTTTTTTTCACGAGTTTACGAAATAACTGTGAAACGCAATAATATCAACAAAACCTCTCCTATTTAATGACCGCAATTTACTCTTTTTACGTTTGATTTCATAAACACTAAGTTGTTTTTAATAATTTAGCTCAAATTAGCGTCATTTATCTTTCAAGTTGCTTTAGTCTTTTTTGCCTATGCAACTTTGACTGATTAGCCCCTAATACGGTTTCGGACGGCTTTAATCACGATAGCGATTGCTACGGCGTTTGCTACGGCGTTTGCTACGGCGTTTGCAATAACATGTCAATAGTAATAACAATACAATTACATGTCAATACATTTGCATAATTAATGTAGGAAAATAAAGGAATAGTTGAGGAATATTAAGGAATATTGAGACTATTGGGGAAAATGAGGCGGTAACAAAGGTAACATAAAATATGCAATAACATTAAAATATTTGCGTTTTTAGATCACAGGAGGTATAATTGTGCCTAAGCGTTTCGATGAGATACAATACAGTTAACATTTGGCTGTCTCGAGAATCTATTATAGCTGAATATAATAAGGTGTGGCATGACTCCTACCTCTTTAGTTAGTAGGTTCAGATTCAGTTTTATGGTGACGAGTCATAATCCCCATATCGCTGTAATGCACTAGTATACACACAAAGCTTACACAAGAGGCTGATTAGGTTTCTGCGTGTGAAAATTTACTGAAGATGCATTAAACTAAATAACATTTACTCGGAGGAGTAACGAAGTGGTCATAACTCGGTGGTCTTGAAAACCAGTGATTATGGCTGAAAACTGAATATTTTTTCGCACGGAGGAGTAGCGAAGTGGTCATAACGCGGTGGTCTTGAAAACCATTTGAGTGCAAGCTCACGGGGGTTCGAATCCCTTCTCCTCCGCCAATCATCAACGCCAGTAATACCAACGGTTTGCTGGCTTTTTTGATTTGGAAATTGCTACCCATTTTTTGCCGTTTTTTCGCCAAAAATGACGATGTTTGACCAAATGTTTGCCTTAAAATGCGTATTCCGGTCGCATACGACCAGCAATCGCATAACATCCGACCAGTGGTTCGCATGGTATCCGACCGGCGAATCCGACGGCATCCGACCACTTAATCCGATAACATCCGGGCAGTGCCCGCATTATCCGGGCAAAGCCCGGTATCTCATTAGTAAGGGTATTACAGTTGCGTCAGGTAGTCAATAAAAATGTGTTTCTATTCATATAAGAAAGATGTTATTCCTAACTTGTAATCGGGGGTAGAAGTATGTTATACGAATCAATCACATCCTAATATGCATAAAAAACACTTAATACAGCTTGTAGATACGCATATAGATATATATATTTGACATGGAGATAATCGCAGACAGGCGGCTCTGCAATAGCACAACCGCCTGTCCAGTATCAATCAGCTTTCAGGATGTTTTTCAGCTTCTTGATCGCCCTGATGATTGATTCTTCAGCCGCTTTATGGCTCACGTTATCAATATCCGCAATACTGCGGTACGTCGGCGCGTCAAAGAATCGCATCCGCAATCTGCGCCGCTGGGTCTCGGGCAGTTTTTCAACTGCTGCATAAAGCCGTTTATAAATGTCCATCCTCATTACGAGATTGGCGAAGTCTTCGTGAGGGCATATGATTGTCGTGTTGGCTAAACCGTCCTCGTATTCCTCCTTTTCGAGATGCCGCCTGTCTTGCCGCCGTTGGGAGCGGATTTGCCGGTAGGACTGTTCAATCAGTTCCTTGACCTCGCTCGTTACTTCGAGCCGAATCTGTTTCCCGTCGGCGAGTTTGTATACGATTACAAATAGCTCGTCCATATGTTTCCTCCGTTTCGTTTCGGTGGTTGTTACCGGCGAATCGAAACAGAGGGGGCGAACGGCAACCGGGGCGTCCGTATATAGGCCCGGCGCGGATTTCAGACCAGCCACGCCCGAAATGGCGGGACTGTTCCAAGCAAAAAGCACTCGGATAAGAATCATCCCATTGGACGCGCAAATTACGTGTACTTTTATTTTTCGCTTCTTGGTGAAGCCCTATTTCAGCTTTAACAGCGCAAAAGCCCGTTGAGCGCAACAGGCTTTTTTTAGAAGTTTACTTATAGGTGGATGGAATAGTTTAAATGTATTGTCGGCTGGTTGTTACAATCTGCAGCCGATAAGCAAGGGCTGCGCTATTACAATATGTGACATAAGCCACTTCCTCACGTCCAATAAATTACCGCATTTTCATCGGCAGCTCTGATTATTCATTTTCCAAAAGTGACTGAACCGGCTAATTCACAATATAGCACTCTCGTATCTGAGTGTTACCTTTAGTATCGACGTAGACTTTGTACGAACCCACCTGATACGTTCTCGGCGCGTTGTTGTTGATGGAGAACGTCTTTGTTATGTCATTCTTTAACCCATTGGAAAGCATTTCTGTGACTGTGATCGTTAGGTCGTTCTTGTTACCGTTCAGTTTAGTAACATAAGCGGACGGCGTTACGCTGACTACGATTGGTTCTATAATCGGCGATTTGCTGACCGTGACAGTGAAGCTGCCACCTACGGATATGCCGTCCTCTGAGTAGCTGACAAGAACCGTTGCCGTCCCGTCAGAGTTAAGAACCGCTCCGCTTTCCGGGTTGGTCGAATAATCGGTGATTGCGTTTGTGGTTCCGTCGCTGTATTTCGCAGTGACAACAATGCCGGTAAGGTCAAGTTTTTCGCCAACAAGATATTCCATCTTTTGCGGTGGCTCGATTTCGATGCTTTCAAGCGCTACCGAAGGCTCGGAGCCGGGCGCCCCTTTGGGTCCGACGGCTTCAAACTGTATCGCGTCATCGCCCAAGCCTTGATACCAAACCACCTTTATCTCGTAGTCGCCAGCAGCGATTCTCGTCACTGTCCAACTATCGGTATCCAGTCTGACGATGCCATCACCTTTGACAAGTTCCAGTGTGGCAGCGCCTCTGTCAAGTATATACTTCGCCCCACTACTGAAGACTCCCCACACCTCAAGGGCACTGGTCCGCCCAATGTTGATATCATCACCCTCCGCAAGCCGTAGCTCAACGGCGACCAATCTTCCCGCGTCGGCCATCACAGCCTCCACGATCTGTTCCGTCACATTGCCTGCCAAGTCGGTGGCGGCAACAGTTACCTGCGTCAGGCGCCTGTTTGTGCTGAGCTCCAGATTAAACTCACCGTCTTCCGTATTGATTATCTCGCCTTCCACTTGAGTTCTACCCGGTTCGGCGATGCCCATGAGATAGCGGAGTTCGGCGCCAGTCTCGGTTACGCCCTCGAGTCTGAATGTCCCGCTTTCGCCCATCAAACCACCGCTCAAGATAACCAACCCGGGCGCGTAGGTATCCACCAGAATGTAAACCCTCATCTCTTTGCTATCCCCCGAGATTGTAGTTGCCGTGACCTTCAGGGCATATGCGCCGTCCGATTCAAAACCTTCCTTCCATGTATGGCTCGTGCCTGTTCCGTTTGTTTCTTTCGTCCCGTCGATCAACTCTACAGTAATCTCTGCTTCAATATCGGAGGTGATTCTCACTTCGGGATTCAGATTGTTTACTGTAAACGCCGTCTGACCGTCTCCTTTGCTATTGCCGACCGAGACTGTGAGTTCGGGGATCACGGGTTCAGGCAGATTGAAACTGCTTGTACCGGTCAGGCCAAAGAGCATCGACTTGCTGAGCTGTGATTCACCGTTCAGCATTTTTTCAAATTCCGTCGCTTTGTATGCTTTGACGGATATCGTATATTCTTCGCCGAATGGAAGACCTACCTCAGCTATTGATTCAATCACTGGCTCTCCGCTTACGGGATCAGGCTCAAACGTGACCGTCTCGACCATACCTCCGTAGATGACCGTGCTGTTGCCGTAAACGACGTCGACTGCCGCTATGCCCCGTATTGTATTGCCGTCGTCGTCCAGAATCTCAACCATGTAACCGGCAGCGCCGCTTACCGGATTCCAGCTCACTTCGAAACTGCCGTTGCCGCTGTACTCAGCGCTGATATTTTGCACCTGACCGGGGGCTTCCGGGTTGATCCAGTTGAAAAGCTCAGACTGCGCGATGGAGACGCAGTTGTCGTCGGCATCTAACATCTGTACCATGATCATATATTCGCCCGAATTAACATTTGTCGGAAGGTTTAGTTGTGCCGTCGCGTCTGTGAGCGAGGGATATAACCAGAGGCTGTCTTCATCTGAGTAATCCGCCAAGCTGGCTATCATGCTTCCCGTGCTGTCGAGGAGCAGCAAATGCGCTTTATAATCTGTGAGGTCGGCGCCGTTAGCCTCATAGCTCCATGAAACATTACCGCCCGATACAATAGCTGATGTCATCTCCGGAAGAGCGGTGAGTTCAAACAAGTTAAGTGAGATTGCGCTATCCGAATCAAAACTCCAATCGCCTGCGCCCGCGATCATAAAGCTGCCGTCATAGCTGCCGTCATAGCTGCCGCCTTCGTTTATCCGCCATGCCGGAGTCACAAGGAATGTGTTCGACGCCTGACCTTCGGTAAATACCGTTCCGTTCGCCAGCGTTACACTTTTTACACCGCTTACGCCTACTGTTACGGTATAACGCAGATTACCGTCTTCATCGTATACCTCGCCTGGGGCATAATGATTAAGGAAGTTGCTCGCATCTGCAGGCATTGTCACGGTAATCACCGCCGAACTGTCGTCGGAGTTCATGCTGATCAGGCGGGGGGCGCCGTCAACGGAGTAGAAAGGTATCGTCGCCGCAGCCGCCGTCAGCCCCATGAAACCACCCGGCGCCGTTGCCGCGCCCAGACGCATCGAGGCGACGGGGGCAAGGTTTGTGATCGCCGATCCGGCGCCATTGAAGTATTCTGTGGCGCTAAGAGCCGCAGGCGCTACGAGCGCCATGCTGTTTGCGCCGCTGCTGGAAGACGTAAACCATGTATCCATTTTGCCTATAGTGGCATTGTACTTTATGCCTACGTGAAGTTTAGCTTCCAGGAAGCCAAGGGCTTCTGCACGGAGATCAGCGACTCCGCTCAGGATTACATCTCTGGCTTTATTCTTGTTGCTGTAGCTCAGAGTGCCGTCCGCGTAACCCTGGGCGATGCCAAGATCTATCTTACCGTTCAGATCCAGAGTGCCTTCCTGTTCAAAGATGCTGTACAAATCATCCAGTACTTTCTTCAGATCATTAGAAGAAATGGCGCCGGTCAGCAAGTCGGACATGGTTTTCTCAGTATTGTTCCATAGCTTATCTATCTTGTCGCCATATATATCAAGGCTCAAATCCAGGTTGCCACCCAAATAGACGGGTCCTTTATCCAGCTTTAAAACACCGCCGATAGATATATAGGAATCCGGTCAGTGTGCGCCGCGGACTCTGGGGTCTCTGAGCCCAATTGTGGAATACGCGTCTTCCAGGTCGAAAATCATAAGCAGATTACCGGCTTCGGCTTCCAATGAAACTATGCCAGGTCCGACCTCTATGTCGCATTTGTCCATGCTGAAAATCTTTTTAGTAACGTCTTCAAAGGCTGCGGAACCCTTCACGCTCAGCAGGGGAATCATGCTAAAATTGCCGAAATATGTCGAAGCAAGTCCATCTATCCCGCCTCCGAAGCCGTTCAGCCAGCCGAGTACCACAGGAGGCGTCAGAGGTATGCCCAGGCCCGCGCTTCCGAAGAGATAGAGCTTTTCGGGAATCCACTGGTTTCCTTGATTGAGCATTACGAGTTCGCCTTTGAGGGCCACCAGGCCAAAGAGGCTGAAGTCCCCATACGCGCCGGCATGTTTTGGCAAGGTCTCCGACATAGTGTCAACGGAGAAACCCATGTAGTTGTCTTTGATCAGGAGCGCCGACAGAAAGGATTCGGCGGTGAGCCGTACCGCGCCGTCCGCCTTCATTGGCGGCAGTTTCCCTTGATTCAGGAGAAGCTCGCTGTATCCTCGCTCAAATAATAAGTCGTCCAGAGTAAAATCTCCGCTAAATTCGAATATCGCCGGCACTTGTAGACTAAAGTCGATATAACCTTCAAAGGATACCTCGTCCTTGAAAAGTTTCAGACCGCCGCCGCCGTCAAAATCGAAGAATCTAATGTCGTAGGTCTTCAAGACAAGATCATGGTTGTCGCTGCCCAGGTTGTCCACCATCTTCAGCTTGAACATCATATCCGTATAGTTGTCGCTGCCTAAGACACGGTCAGTCCTGTACAGATTAGCGTTGGAAAGGTTTAAAGAGAAGTTTGTGCTGTATTCGTCCGCGCCTGTCAGCGCCACGCCTTTCCATCTCAGAGAGCTGCGCGCGCTGAAGCTATCGCCGCTCTTTACTTCCACTGCTGTATTGCTGACATTGACAATCCAGCCCTTTTCGCCGTCATAGCTCAGACCTGCGTTGAAGATAGCATTATTAGCTATCGTATAATTGCCGCCGTAGCCGTCGATGTCGCCCCGGACGGTAATCAGCACGCGCTCGCCGGGCGCCAGAGCTTCCAGTTCCTTTTCCGACCTGGCTTTATAAGTCCCGAAACTCCTGTCGCTTTTTTGTGTGACGCGCAGGATGCCGTTTTGGTACATGCCATAGCGGCCGTCGTCACTGATTTTGAAAGAGGCCCTTGCGGTTTCCCCGCCTGTGTCGGAAACCAGCCGGACGCTGTAGTCCCCTTGTTGCGTATACCTGCTAAAGCTCCATAATTTCGCAAGGTCTATTGTCAACAAATCGCTCGCGTCCCAGAAGCTGTCGTATTCCATAGTCAAAGTATCGCTTGCGAAATCGGACAGCATGATCCTGTCAGTAAAGTAAGCGGCCCCGCTGGGTCCTGTGATAAGCAACTGCACTGCGTTCTCAAAGCCCCAGCCCCATAATGAGAGCTTTTTCGACGTAGCTTTATAGAAGTAGGTCGAAGGCGGCGCCACGCCGTATAAGCCAATGTTTACCTGTTCGCCGGAAGATATGGCGAGAGTGCCGGAGCTATGCTGAAGGGTATAGTTGGTCAAGGGACCGACTACGCCGTCAACAGTGCCTCTGAGCCTGCCCGTGCTTGCATAATTGTCAAGGTTGAAATAGATATCGCTGAGGCCTGCCGTGTAAGTGTTTTCTACGGAGTAGCTCGGCGTTGGGGGACTCGTAAAAGCATTCTCCGCCGTGTCGGGCGCGATAAATCCTTCAATAGTCATCGTAAGCGACGGCAGGGCTTCCCCCCACTTAATACTAACATCGTTTGCCTTGACGGTCACTGTTTTGCGCGAGACTTCAAAGGGGAAGACAGAGATGCCTTGGTATACATTGTCGTCTGCGCTGACTTCAAACTCCAGACGGTAGCTCCCGGCGTTTACCGGAGGCAGCGGCGAGTCATAGTCCCCCGCGTTGTTTACAGTTCCCACATAGCGGATGATAACATTAGCTTCGTCGCCGACGTTTTTGCCCTCTTCGTCGAGGAACATAGCTTCGCCGTCAAATGCGTGACTGCTGCCGTCATACACCCACCCGGACATGGTGACGCCCTCCGCGCGCACCTGGCTTTTATCAGAAATAGTAACAGTCGCATCTCCCGCCATCGCGGTATCGAAGGCGGAAGTCGCGCGAACGATTAGCCCGGACGCGGTTTCATCCGCGCTCACTGTCAGCTTCCCGTCGCTGTCTATAGTCGTAAACTCGCTGTTTTCTCCCAGCACATCCCAGGTCACGGTCTGCTGGAAATCGCTCTCGCCGCTGACCACGGCGGTAAACTGCTGTACAGCCCCGCGCCGTACAGCCGCAGTCTCCGGGTATACGGCAACGCCTGTAACGGAAGCGGGCTGCGCACTGATTGTAATATTTATATCGAAATCTGAGTTACCGGCGGTACTGGACGCTCTCAGTGTCACAAGATAGCTGCCTGCCGGCAAGCCTGCGGGAATGGTGAGGCGCATATCTTCAGGCCACCATGTGATCCTGCCGTCTCCGGAAATTTTGCTCACATCTATCGCCCCGCTGCCGCTCACGGTGTACTCCATCGTCCGCTCAGTGTAATTGAAATCTAAAGCTAGCTCCGTCTCCCCCGAGATGACAGGAGGCTTTTCGATGCCCTGCAAGCTTGTCGTCGCTTCCATCCCGTATCCGCCAGTTATTATTGGCTTGATACGAAAAGTATAATTACTCTCTTCATTGAGACCACGAATGACAGTTGAGTTTGAAGATAAACCAGCGTAACTGTTACTCGTAGTATCACCGTCGCTCCAGCTTACATGGTAACTGGTACATCCGATGCCGTCAGGATAATCACGGTTTGTCCATGTCAGTGTCACTTCACCTTCGCCGGGACCACGTTCTGCGGAAAAAGCGATAGGCGCTAAAGGAAAAGCCGCTATGCCGGGAGCCTCGAGGCTGCCCCCCGTGCCGTAGACAGCTCCAAAAATGCCATAACTGCTACCTGGAGCGATGGTACGGACACCTCCTGAGTTAGAAGGGAATGATGAATCGTATATAAAATCCACGCTTATATTTCCGACCTGGTTGCTGTGGAAATCGGGGTCTCCGCCAGAACCGACAGCGGCGCCCACCCCGTTGATATTATTGAACTGGTCGGCATTGCCTCCCCGCACGTCATCGAGGACAGCATAGCCGCTGAGATAAATCTTACCGCTGCTTTGTCGATAGCCTGAGCCGATACCGGCCGCGCCCGCGCCGCCGAAGGCTTCACAGATCGTGGCGTGGGAAGCCCATTCCATGCCTCCTATTGTGATATCCGTATCCTGCCCGCCGATTCCCGGAGCGCCGGCGCCGCCGTGGGTATAGACCCATCCGCCATAAATTACTATACTGCCTCCTGACACGCCGTTGACGGAACCGATACCCGCGTCGTTTTCTCCACCGTAGGCGTAGAGGTCAAAGCTGGTCGTGCTTGACAGCCAGGGTATGTTAATGGTGTTGTATACGCCGCCCATATCGTTCGTCCCTGTGCCAATGCCGGGGGCGTTGCTGCCACCATAGGCGTAAAGTGCGGCATTATATGAAGAGCCGCCGCCGCGAAGCACAAGCCTTGCCCCCGGATGCAGATCGATCGCCGCCCTGTTGGCGCCGCTTTTTAATGTGTTCACACCGTCTACATACAAGGTCAACTGCGACCTGCTTCCCACCAGTATAGCCGCAGCATTGACGGCGCCACTGTTGTCCAGATTGACGCCGCCAGTCAAGGTCAGTCTGACGTCCAGATCCGGATCTATGTGGATAGAGACGTTGTTGGCTGAACCCGATACATTGTACGTGCCGTCTTCTCTTATGGTTACGCGGTACCAGCCATCGCCTTGCTCAGACCACTCACAGCCATCGGGTGTTTGCTGCAAATAAAAAGGCGCGTTTACAAAAATCGTATCCCCTGCGGCATAAGCCGGAATTGCCATCGCCGGCAGCATGGTAAGCACCATGACAGCCGTCAGTAGGATGGCTATAAGTTTGCTTTTCTTGGTTTTCAATATGTTTACCTCCAAAGGTTTTTATTCGGGTCATTGCCCGTATTATTTTTGTAAACGACTGAGTCGATGGAACGAGGGTTAATGCTTAACTCTCTACGATCAATGTGGTTTTCACGCTCCTTTTCTCTCTTTTTTCCGCGCTTCCCCACGTCTGTTGATGCCGTCGCCCTTGTCCCATACGATGTGTAAAGTTCCTCAAAAGATATGTTTATTTAAATGAAAAACTGTTACTGATCTGCTATTCCTTGTCAGTATCTGTATACTTATTTTTGTCACACTACTTTCAAATCTCTAAGTCTTGTAAACGGTGTTTGAAGTCAAAAATAAAATTTTCCATTCAAGTTTGTATCATTCGCACTTTCGATGTATAATCTCACTATCAATCGCATTTTAACGAACAGGAGCAGCCTATGGAATGGATGACGGTAAAAGAAACATCGCAGCTTTGGAACGTAAGCGGCAGGAGAGTACAAATACTCTGCGATACAGGCAAAGTAAATGGCGCAACACGATTAGGCAATATGTGGATTATTCCAAGAGGAACGCCAAAACCTATAGATGGACGCACGAAAGCCGCCAGAGCAAAAAAGCAGCAGGAGAGTGATTGATGCCAACGCTAAACTGGATTGGAAAAGATAAGGTCATAAATCATCACCAAGACGTGCCGTTCCGCGTATTGGAGCATTGCCATTCTTACGGTGCGCCGGACAGCGACAACATGATCATCCACGGCGATAATCTCGACACGCTGAAAGCCCTCCTGCCGAAATACGAAGGGCGAATCAAGTGCATCTATATTGACCCGCCTTACAATACGGGCAACGAGGGATGGGTATATAACGATAACGTGAACGACCCAAAAATCCGCAAATGGCTTGGCGATGTCGTAGGCAAAGAGGGCGAGGATTTAAGCCGGCACGATAAATGGCTGTGCATGATGTACCCGCGCCTGCGGCTGTTACAGCGATTGCTTGCTGATGATGGCGCGATATTTATCAGCATTGATGATAATGAGCAAGCGAATCTGAAACTCATCAGTGATGAGATTTTTGGCGGGAATTGTTTTATCACAGATTTGATTTGGCGTTCTGCGGACTCATCGAATAATGATTCAAAACAATTCTCTGTTGACTATAACCACACACTTGTTTACTCAAAACGTCCCGGATGGCAACCATTGAGATTCGCAAGGCGTGAAGAAAACAACCAACACTATAAAAATCCCGACAATGACCCAAGAGGTGCGTGGTTTCAAAGTAATTTGCAGTCACCTAATTTTCGTGCAAACTTGCAATACGATATAATTGCTCCGAATGGCAATGTAATCAAAGCACCAAAAAACGGATGGCGGTGGAGCCAAGAAAAAGTGGATGGGTGGATTGCAGATGGAACTATTGTTTTTCCCAGCGATCAAACTCGAATTACCAAAAAGACTTTTTTGAAAGATCAAGCTGGCATTGTGCCGTCGAATATTTGGTGGGACGTTGAAGATACAGGACACAACAGAAATGCTAAATATGAACTGCTTAAAATATTTTCTGAATCTCACAGTTCAGAGGTATTCAAAACACCAAAGCCATCAAAATTCTTGGAGAAAATACTGCAGATGTTTTCTTCTGATGATTTGCTTATCCTCGACAGCTTTGCCGGTTCCGGCACGACCGCCCATGCCGTCCTTAACATGAACAAGGCAGATGGCGGCGAACGGCGCTTTATCCTCGTTGAAATGGAAGATTACGCCGACAGCATAACGGCGGAGCGCGTCCGGCGCGTCATTGACGGCTACGGCGACACAGAAGGCACGGGCGGCGGTTTTGACTATTACGAACTCGGCGAACCGCTAATGTTCGCAAACGGCGACATCAACGAATCGCTTGATACTTCAAAAATACGCGAATATGTCTGGTACATGGAAACGAAAAGTCCCGTGCAGGAGATAGACCAATCGCTAAATCCGTACTTGCTCGGAACAGCGAGCGGCACAGCGTATTACTTCCATTACGAAAAGGACAATGCGACGACTCTTGACACGGCGTTCCTTTCGCTTATAGCGTCAAGGTCAGATCATTACGTCATATACGCCGACCAGTGTACCCTGCCTGACGATATGCTGAGACGGTACAACATCACGTTCAAGAAAATCCCGCGCGATATTGCCAAGTTATAAAGGAGGGTGAGCCGTGGAACTGAAAGAATACCAAAAAACCGTTATATCTGATTTGACTCGCTTCCTCTATTTGCTCGGCGAGACCGGCGATATATCAAAAGCCTATTCCGCGCTATGGATGGAAAAGGATGTCAATGTGGGCTTTGGCGGCTTGACGCCGTACCAGAACAACATTGCGGGAGTGCCGAATGTCTGCCTGAAAGTGCCTACCGGGGGCGGGAAAACATTTATCGCCGCCTGTGCGCTGAAACCGATTTTTGACGCGCTACCGTTCACGAAATCAAAAGCCGTTGTATGGCTTGTCCCCTCCGACGCGATATTGGAGCAGACGCTGGCAACATTGAGAAGCCCGCAGCACCCTTACAGGGAGCGGGTAAATGCTGACTTCAACCACCGCGTAGAGGTATATTCAAAATCAGAGCTTCTTAACGGGCAGAATTTCAATCCCGCTTCGGTAAACGAGAACCTGTCCATCTTCGTACTGTCCTTCGATTCATTCCGCACAAGCAAGAAAGAAGGGCGCAAGGCATATCAGGAAAACGGCAACCTTGAGGCATTCGCAAAATACTTCGACAACCCCGACCTGCTTCTCGCCGACACGGACGAAACCGCGCTGATTCAGGTTATTCGCTGTTTATGCCCGATTGTCGTTGTGGACGAAAGCCACCACGCGGCAACGGTGTTGTCAAAGGAAATGCTCACCAACTTCAACCCATCGTTCGTGCTTGACCTAACCGCCACGCCGAGAAACGACAGCAATATCATATCTTACGTTGACCCTTTGCAATTAAAGCGCGAGGATATGGTCAAGCTACCCGTAATAGTATATAACCGTCGCACACATAATGACGTGATTGCCGATGCCATAACCCTCCGCAACAGATTGGAGGCGCAGGCGGCAAAAGACCACGAACAGACCGGGCGCTATATACGCCCCATCGTGCTTTTCCAAGCTGAAACCAAAGGTAAGGGTACTACCACTTTTGACAAGATTAAAAAGAGCCTCATCGAATCGGGAATCCACGAAGGCTACATCAAGATAAAGACCGCCGACAAGAACGAGCTGAAAGGCATTGACCTTCTTGCGGAAGATTGCCCCGTCCGCTACATCATCACAATAAACGCATTGAAAGAGGGGTGGGACTGCCCGTTCGCCTATATTCTGGCAACCATCGCCAACCGCAGTTCGACCGTTGACGTGGAACAGATATTAGGGCGCGTCCTGCGCCTGCCGTATACGCAGAAGAACCCATCCGACGTGCTTAACATATCCTACGCGATAACGTCCTCCAATGACTTCCGAGCAACGCTTGATAAAGTCGTAGCGGGTTTGAACAATGCCGGATTTTCCGACAAAGATTACCGTGTTGGCACGATGGAAGAAACTGCCGTGATGCCGGAAATGCCGATTGCGGAACAGTTACAGCTTACACCCGAAGCAGCGCCGGAAACACAGGATGATGAGATTGAGATTGATGCGGACACATTAAAAACCGCGATAGAAAGCCAAAGCGATTCAGGCAATGCGGACGCCGCAACCGACGAAATGCTGGAGTAGGCGTTAGAGCAGTCAACGCAGTATGAAGAAGCCGCCGCAGATACGGGCAGCCTACAGTATGATGCAACTCCGCAGGAGGTAAAGAAGCACATGAACGAGTTTATGGTTTGCGAAGAACACAGGGAGTACACGGCTACATTGCGGCTGCCGCAGTTCGTCGTGCCAAACATCGTGCCGTCGTTCTTCTCCGACGATAATACAACGCTCCTGACCAGAGAAGCGCTTGCCGAAGGGTTCACCCTGCGGGACAAAGATACCGTTATTGACTTCTCCACTGTGGAGGGCGAGATCGCCCGCGTAGACATCGCGGACGCAGGCGGCACAACGCCGAAAGCATGGAAACTAACGGGCGCGGACAACCAGTTCTTCCGCGAGTATTTCAATTCTCAGCCGCCCGAAAAACGGATAGCCCACTGCAAGGGCGTTATACTTGCTCAGTTGTCGAAAATAAACGCCATAAGCGACAAGGACTTGGATGAATACGTCAGCCGCATCATAAGCGGACTGACCGCCGAGCAGCTTGAAGATTTGCAGCACTCGCCGCATATTTACCTCGCCAAAATCAAGCGCAAGATCGAAAGCCTTACCGACGCGCACAGGACGCGGATATTCAACTTGTGGGTCGAGCAGGGCAAGATCACTTGTGCGTCTGTATTCGGATTGAAACGCGCAATCTCTCCGCTGAAAGTGACCAAAACAATGCCTAAGACGCTTTACACGGCTGAAGAAGAAATGAACGACTTGGAATACGATGTGGCGTGGGAACTTGCCAATCTGCCAAATATCCATTGGTGGCATCGGAACATCTCCAGATCGGGCTTTTGCATCAACGGCTATGTCAATGCCTTTCCCGATATTATCGCCTTGACCGCAAGCGGTAAAATACTGATGATAGAGCCAAAAGGCGACCATCTGGAAAATGCCGAATCGCGCCGCAAGGTCGAAATCGGCAATGTGTGGCAGAGCATGGCGGGTGCGGATTACCGTTATTACATGGTGTTCCGCGACAAAGACCTTGACGTGAAAGGCGCTGTTCGCTTTGACGGCTTCATGGAAATCGTAAGGGGGTTGTGAAATATGCTGACTAAACTCAGGCAGCTTATCCGTGACGGAGAGGGGCTTACGGTTGAGTTCAAACGCTGTACGAACGAACTCACGAATAGTGTTTTTGAAACGGTGTCGGCATTCTCAAACCGGTACGGCGGCTATCTTCTGCTCGGTATCAAAGATGATGGAACAATCAGCGGCGTGAATCCGAACTCTGTGCGGGGCATAAAAAGCAATTTCACAAACACGTTAAACAACACGGAGCGCTTTGCACCTACACTGTTTCTCGCGCTTGAAGAAGCAGAAATTGACGGTGAAATCATACTGTGGTGCTATGTACCCGCAAATTCTCAAGTTGTAATGTTTGGCGGCAGAATATATGACCGTGCTGAAGATGGCGATATGGATATAACTCGGAACTCTGTTATGGTGGCTCATATACACCAGCGTAAAGTGGCGGATTATTCGGAGCGCAAAATATTCCCCTATGCAAAAGAAAGCGATTTTGAATTTGCGCGGCTAATGCCGCTTGTGCGCAGGCTTGCTGTAACCAACCGCACAGACCACCCATGGGAAAAAATGAACGATGATATGATTCTTGAATCCGCAGGATTATATCAAAGCGAACCCGAATCCGGCAAATCGGGTTATACGCTTGCAGCGGTTCTGCTGTTCGGGCGCAATGAGCTTATCCGTGCCTGCACTCCGAACTACGTTACCGACGCTATCTGCCGACGCGAAAACCTTGACCGATACGACGACAGGCTTATGGTGATGGTAAATTTGATTGACGCTTACGATAGGCTCATAGAGTTTATCAACAAGCATACGCTTGACAGATTCTTCCTTATCGACGACCAGCGCGTCAGTGTGAGGTCTTGGATTGCGCGTGAGCTTGTAAGCAATATTCTCGTTCATCGTGAGTATACGAGCGCGTTTCCTGCAAAAATCATTGTTGAGCGCGATCGCATTGTAACTGAAAATTGGTGTCTGCCGAAATCACCCGGTAAAATAGACCCTAATGCGTTCACGCCATACCCAAAAAATCCGCTGCTCGCAAATTTCTTCATCAATATCGGACGTGCCGACGTGCTTGGTTCGGGCGTTCGGAATTTATATAGATACACAAAGATTTATTCGGGAGGGGAGCCTGAACTTGTCGAAGGCGATGTGTTCAGGACAGTGGTGCCGATTGAGTTATCGGACATTTCCATGTCCAACAACGATAAAATGTCCGATAAAATGTCCGATAACCTTAACGTGTCCGATAAAAAATACCGTTCTGCGCTTCTCGCTCATATTGACGAAAACGGCGAAATCAGCGCAGCAGAGGCGGCAGCGATTATTGGGCGCACAGCTAAGACTGCTCGGCGCGTATTACTGCAGCTTGTTAACGAGGGTGTTGTTACGGCAACAGGGGCGAACCGTAACCGCAAGTATAAAATAATCGGGAAATAATCGAATCTACATTTTATAGGACACCATTTGGATATACAGATTTGTTAAAAGGAGATGTTGATATGGTTGTTGCGAATCATCAAGTTCCTGCTCAAATGCTCGGCTACTTGTATCAAGTGCGCTGTGCTCTTGATTTATTATTGTCCGATGCAAATGAACAGTTGAGCATTTGCATCGAGAAATTTTATGATATCGCTTTCAGCACTGACGGTGTAAGCCCTTCCGCACTCATTCAGACCAAGCACCACATTAGCGTACACGGGGATTTGTCTGATAAAAGCGTTGATTTGTGGCGAACCATAAAGGTATGGATTGACCACGTTTCAAGGTTTGGATTAAAGAACACAAGGTTTGTCATTGTAACCACAGCGTCTGCACCAGAGAATTCTGCGGCTTCGCTATTACATACCGAAGGCCGAAATGTTGCGCGTGCGTTGCAATTACTGAAACAAGCCTCTGAGCAATCTGGAAATAAAGCAAATCTGCCCTACTATACTGCTTTTAGCAAAATGCAGCCTGACACGATGCAGGAGCTTCTTGAACGCGCAACAATCATTGACAACAGTTATAATATTATTGATGTTGTTGCGAATATTAAGCATCGAATTCGTTATTCTACGAGGTCGGAGTTTGAGGAAAGTGTATTCGAACGTGTCGAAGGTTGGTGGTTTGGGAAAATTATTAAGGCATTATCCTCTGTTAATTTCTTTTTTATTTCGCAAAGAGAGGTGCGCTCAAAAATCTTCGATATTGCTACGGAGTATTTTCCTGATAATTTGCCGATTGACACTGATATTACCACCCTTAGCAAAGAGATCGAAAATGTTGACAGAGAGCGCCCGAAAATCCGTGAATATCTAAATGGATTGGAAAACTCCCGCTAAAGGTTACGCGAAAAAACGCAGTCTTTGCGCGCTGAAATTGACGGTATATACGAACACAATAAAAGTGCGAGCTTATATCGCGATTTGATGACTCGACGTGCTAGAGTTGCTGGACGGATTAGTTTGTGGCTCGACAGTATAAAGTTAACAGATAACTACGATGGGAAACTAGCTACTATTGGTCGATTGGAAACTCGTTTGCGAGAAGTTGAAGAACTCCTTAACAAAGATGATTTGGAAGAACGAAAGGCATCCGCTCTTAACAGAATCTCAATAAATATGAGTACCTGGGCTAAGGAGCTCCACTTAGAACACAGTGATAATCCATACCGCCTTGATATGAACAAAGTTACGGTTTCAGTTTGTAGTAGCAGCAACAAGCAAGGCACGGTGCGCGCACCCGTGCCCGTTGCTGCTTGTTGGGCTGCCGCCCAAACCCGCCGGAGGCCGCTTGCGCGACCTCCGTATAAGCCGCCGTTGGCGTCTGCTTTCGCGCCTGCAGCGCACCATCGCAGAAGAAGAAATTTAGCACTGTTACAGTGCGTCGCGGTCGAAGGATTTTTGCTGCACGGATCTCTCGCCGAAAATCCTATCGACGTTGTGTTTCGCGCGTGTCCAGTCAATCATTTCCTCCCGCGCAGCCTTTATGTTGCCGAGCGATTTTTTCTCAGAGAGCAGCTCCGCGTACTCCTTCTTGAGCGCGGCAATGGACGGAAGTTTTTTGTGAACCCCTGCTCGTCAAAATAATTTTTTGCTGCTTTGTGGAGCGTCAGCGCCTGTCGGTGTACCTCGAAGAAAGCCTGATCGTAGCCGCTCCGTTTGTATACCGCCCAGAGGTCGCGTGACTTGCCATATTGACCGATGTTTTTTTGAAGCTCCGTTATCTGAGCGAGCCGTGCGTCAATCTCCTTGCGGCGGTCATTCTTTTTATGATAATCAACAGATGTGTCGCACTTTTTTTTGACAAGCTCCTCGTAAGTGCCGATGCCGTTCTCTTTGAGGAAAATAAGCGTCTTGGCGGCTTGTTTAAGGTTCTGAATCGTGGCAAACTGCTTAAATCCAGCGCCGTACCCCTGTCGCAGTTTTTCCTCAATGTCAATGAGCAGTTTCGGGCGATACTGCGACTTGGCATAGGCGGCAGTTTTGCGTTCGGCGTCGTTGTCAGCATTATCGCGTTTCGGCGCAGGCCGCTTGCCGATGCAAAGCTCCCGCAACGCCTGCTCGTTATAATCTTCGCCGAGGGATTTCACGAGGATGAATCGTTCCGCGCCGGGGATTTTGAACGCAAGGTACTTCCCGCGCTTGACCTCGCAGCCCGCTGCCGACATTGCCGCGACAAACTGCTCGAACACCATACCGGCTGAGATGGTATTATCAATCAAATCCTGCAACTTATCCCGGTTTGGCTGCGGCTCCTTTTTATCCTGCCAGTCGCGGTAACTGCCCCGGCTCGGCTTCGGTTCCTCCACGATGGACAGCCCGCGCTCCGCGCAGAGATAATCTGAGATTTGCCTGACGATTTTCATGGAGCGGATAGGGTTGCGGAGCTTACCGGGACAGTCCATATTCACCGCGCTTAAGATGCAGTGGCAGTGGATATGACGGTTTTTGTAATTGTGTCGCCGGTGGCTACACAATCTGTTACTGGTTATCAAAATATAATTCCAGCGCCTTTTCTACAATGCTCTGCACTTCCTTTGCGGACTGACTCGGCTTGAAGCATCTGGCGTATTCGGCTTTATCAACCTTTACTGTTGGCGTGCGGTTTGGCTTGGGTGCGGTTTCACCTGATAATATCTTGTAAACGCTCTCACCGTCCAGCTTACCTCTGTCGGAGTATTGCCGAAGAAGATCAGCTTTCTTTATGTCAGCGGTCAAGCTGTTTCGTTCTATACAATCGGCGACGAGTGCTTGTTCATCTTCCTTTAGGAATGATAGGGTGACTGCGGCAATGAAAGCGACGCTTCCATTATCGAGCCACGATTTTAATCTTATGTTAAGCTGATGAACTCGAAGATAACGAGCGACAGTATCTTTTGACAAACCATATTCTAAACCGACCTTTGTTATGGTTTTTTCTTGTTCGCAATTTGCGAATAAGTTTCCTCTCCCCTATCCTCCTGCGGGTTTTCGAGCGTTTTTATCTGTTCAAGAATGTCGTTTCGTTTGCCCTGCGAAAACATTTTTGAGTGATGCAGGGCGATGACTTCTGCCTTCTCAGTGTGCGTCATATCGGAGAAAGAACGCTGTATCAGGTTCGTTTCTATGACGTACACCATCGCTTCTTCGTAAGATATGTTGTCGAGGACGATAGTTGGCACTTGTTCAAAGCCTGCCAGCTTCGCCGCGTTCGCCCGATTGTGTCCTGATAATATCTCCAGTATCGCTTCAATCCTGCGGACGATAATCGGAACAAGGACGCCGTTTGCCTTGATGCTTGCTACCATGTCGTCAAGCCGCTCACCCTCATATAGACGGAATGGATGCCCGCTAAACGGGGTTAGCCGTTCAATCAAGATCATACTTACCGCGTGCTTATTATGCGGCTGTGTTTCCATGATTTGTGCGGTCTGCTCCAAAGGGTTTACGCCATCATTCAATAGGAATGACTCATTGAGGTTTTTCAGTCGTGGCTTCACTTTATTTTTCGTATTTGCAGCCAACGTCGGACACTTCCTTTACCTGATCCACCATTTTGATTTGCTATTGTAATAATTTTGCAGTTTTCCATATATCAAATCCTCCTAATACTTTCAAGAATAGCTCCGAATCACTTTTCACTTCTAAAAACCGCTGTGTTGCGATAAACTCCAGCAGATATTTCTTGGGAATGAGATACTTCGGGGTCTGTCCTCTATTGATTTGATATGACCGCTTTTCACCAGCTTTAAGACCGTGCTTCGGTCAAGCCCTGTCATAACCGCAATATCAACCGTAGTCAATATTTCGTCATGACCTTCAAATATATATTTGAAGTATTCGACTATTTCTCGCTTCTGCTCCGGCTTTACAATCTGCGAAAACGACCTGCGACTTCTCGCGTCGCCGCTATTCCTTATCGGGTGTTTATTGGTAACTGCGCCCTGTGGTATCATGCTGCCGACCTTTTTACGGTGGCGCAGGTATGAAATCACATCATCGATTGAGATTTTACATCGCCATGTTTGCTTACCGGTGTCTATCGCTGGAATGATCCCATGTTCGACAAGATAGCGGGCGCTTTTTGGCGAGATTTTGCAGATTCGCCTCAGCTCGTCAAGACTGAGGAAATCAGGGTATCGGTTTCTAAGTGTTTTATTGTTAGTTCCCATATTAGCACTCTCCAAATTCAATGATTTGTCAATAGTAGGCGAATGCTAATCTGAAATGGTGATGAAATGCTTGCCGTCTTTTTCATTGTGCTGCACATAAATTATTTCCATAAAATGGTCTGATGTTTGCCCGATGTTTGCCATTTTTCTGTAGGAAATGACAAACATCTCAGTTTTTTCGCCAACTTCGGACCCGGCTATTTAAAAAGGTTCATGGTCATAAACGCAAAAAGAGAGAGCGAAAGGTCCCCTAGCGCCATGTCAATTTATCGTTGATGTTGCCGTGTTTTAATGATATACTACGTCATAGGAACGGTGCAGGGGCGGGGGGCGAATCACCTACTTGTTCTAAGTATGTGACCCGCTCTGACGGTTAGGGCTTCGCCCGTAACCGCCGTGGGCTCCTGCGGAGAGCAATCGCCGCCAATGCGGCGATACGGACAAACAGAAAGACGCCGCTGTCCGCGCCGTCATTTCGTTTGTCCGTCCGGGCTTCGCGTGAATTGCCCGCCTTCCGTCGGCGCACTGTTCACCCTCGCCCGCGAAAAAGCGATTTGCAGCTTATGCCTGCTTCACTTTCCCGATGCGCCGCCCAGTGGCGGAGACGGGAGATCACGCCGCCCACTTCAGGCCGAATTGGCCCGAAGTGACGCTAATGACAATAGAAGTGAGGTGTCACATATGGCTGAATTAGTGCTTAACACAAACACATTGCCGGAGCCGCTGTTTCGCTTGATAAAGGCGGAAAAAGTAAAGGTCAATGAAGCTA
>JGI24702J35022_10000152_pt1 | contig 35585 bp, 25 predicted proteins | sample TergutTh196P4_FD_35022 | JGI IMG/M metagenome (IMG submission 35022) | reverse complement strand
ACCGGCTCCTTTATCAAAGAATTGTCAAAATATCTGAAATTTACGTTTTCTATATTGATTACTCTTTTATCCTGCCTGAGTTTATAATGCAGCTGCCCTGAGCCGACGTCAACCGCATAAACTTTTACGGCTCCTTTTTGAAGCATGCAGTCCGTAAACCCGCCTGTTGAAGCGCCTATATCAAGACAAATAAACCCCGCAACGCATATATTTAGAGCATTTAAAGCAGATTCAAGCTTTAACCCGCCGCGCGAAACATAAGGATTAATGTCTTTAAGTTCAACTACGTCTTCTTCGCCGAATAATGCGCTCGGTTTATATTCAACCTGCCCGTTGACTAAAACGCTTCCGCCGATTATAAAAGCCTGCGCTTTTGTACGCGTTTCCGCCAGCCCTTTTTCAAATATCAAAACATCCAGCCGTTTTTTATCTTTTTTCTTTTCCATTTTTTTGTTGTTATTCCGAAAAAATCCGGAATCATTATAACATCGTCATTGTCATTCCCGCGAAAGCGGGAATCCATTTTTACTGAAAATAATATAGTGTCAAGCACGGAATGACAACAAAAGCAGCGGCTTTTTAGATTGCTTCGTCATTTCATTCCTCGCAATGACGTTAATTATTATCTATTCACTACTAACTACTCACTGCCGTTAAAGCATTTTAAAAGCTGTTTCCGCTATCTTTTTAGCGGTCAGACCGTATTTTTCCATTAATACTTTCTGGCTGCCGTGTTCTATAAATTTATCCGGCAGGCCTATGCATTCGACGATGGCGCCGGTATTGCATAAAAGCGCTTTTATGCTTTCTCCGAAACCGCCTTCTAAAACGTTTTCTTCGACCGTAATAAATTTTTTTGTTTTTGAAAACATCTCTTTTATAATATCTTCGTCAAGAGGTTTTAAAAATCTCATATTTACCACGGAAGCTTTTATATTTTTCTCTTCCAAAATCTCGGCGGCTTTCAGGCAATTTTCAACCTGATTTCCTATGCCGAGCAGACATATATCGCTGCCTTCGTGAACTACTTTGGCTTTTCCTATCTGCAAAACGGCAGGTGCCATATCCATAGCAATGCCTGTCCCCGAACCTCTTGGATATCTTATGGCGCAGGGCATATTCGAGTTAAAAGCGGTTTTGAGCATATGCTGCAATTCATTTTCGTCGGCAGGAGCCATAATTATTAAATTCGGAACGTATTTTAAATATGAAAAATCAAAAACCCCGTGATGCGTCGCGCCGTCTTCACCGACGATCCCGGCTCTGTCTAAAGCAAAAACAACCGGAAGCTTCTGTAAAGCCGCGTCGTGGATAATATTATCTATCGCTCTTTGCATAAACGTGGAATAAATAGCGCAAACGGGCTGCATTCCGCCGGCCGCCAATGCGGCGGCAAATGTTACGGCGTGGCCTTCGGCAATACCGACGTCAAAATATCTTTGCGGAAACTCTTTTGCAAATTTATCAAGACCCGTTCCTTCGGGCATTGCCGCCGTTATGGCGACTATTTTATCATTTGCCTGCGCCATTTTTACCAGCGTATTTGAAAAAACTTCGGTATAACTCGGCACTCCTTTGCTTTTTGCGATTTCGCCCGTTTCAGGATTGAATTTCCCCACGCCGTGAAACTGCGTAGGATTTTCTTCCGCAGGTTCATAACCTTTACCTTTTTTAGTTATGACATGCAGTAAAACCGGACCTTTCATATCTTTTATATTTGAAAGTATTTTTACAAGATTATCGATCTCATGTCCCTGCACGGGACCTATGTACGTAAAACCCATTTCTTCAAAAAGCATGCCGGGAAAAAGCATAACTTTGGCTCTTTTATACAATTTTCCAAACGGAGAGCCAAAACTGTGAAAACGGCTTATCGTCTTCATAACTTTATCTTCGACTTTTTTTACGGTCCCCGCGGTAAGAAGTTTGGCAAAATATCCGGCGATAGCGCCGACTTTTTGCGATATAAACATTTCATTATCGTTTAAAATAACAAGCATGTCTTTTTTCAGATGTCCGGCATTTTGAAGACCCTCAAAAGCAAGCCCGCCCGTCATAGAACCGTCTCCGATGACGGCAACTATTTTATAATCTTCATTTTTTAAATCTCTTGCCGCCGCAAAACCCAAAGCCGCAGAAATCGAAGTGGAAGAATGACCGACGCCGAAAGCGTCATATTCCGACTCGGCTCTTTTTGGAAAACCGCTCAATCCTTTGTGAGTTCTTATCGTTTTAAATTGGTCTTTTCTTCCGGTAAGAATTTTGTGGGAATAAGCCTGATGCCCGACATCCCATATAATTTTATCATTAGGACAGTCAAACACATAATGCAAAGCCACGGTCAAATCAACGGCGCCGAGGCTCGGCGCCAGATGACCGCCGTTTTCAGAAACGGTTTTAATTATTTCCTGTCTTATTTCCGCCGCAAGCTTTGAAAGATTTTCTTTTTTAACCTTCTTTAAATCCTGCGGATTGTTTATTTTGTTCAAAAATTTCAATGGCTTAACTCCATAATTTAATTAGTAATGAGTAATGAGTAATGAGTAATTAAGGAGTGCGCAGAGCGCACCTAATTAATAAGCGGGGCTTTGCCCCGCACGACAATTACTAACTACTCAGTACTAATTACTCATTAATTTTCAGTATTTCCTCGCCGTCATATAATCTGCAATAAGATTTAGAATTTCGGACTTTTTACCAAACATTTTTACGGCGTTTTTGGCTTTTTGCACATAGGCTGACGCGTCTTTTTCGGCTTTTTCTTTTCCGTAAAAAGAAAGATATGTCAGTTTATTATTATCTTTGTCGCTGCCTTTTTTACCAAGTAATTTTTTATCGGCATAAACGTCAAGTATATCGTCGGCAATCTGAAAAGCCAAGCCTATGTTTTTGGCATACTCTTCAAGAGCTTTGACCTTTTTTCTATCAGCTCCGGCCAAAACGGCTCCGATCTTAAAACTCGCCATGATCAATGCCGCCGTTTTTTGCATATGTATGAAATAAAGCTTCTTTTTTAAAAAAGCCTTATTCTTATTTTTCCATTTTCCGGCTTCCAAAGTATCCTCTGCCTGACCTGCAATCATCCCTTGATATCCGCCGTAATAAGAAAGAATTTTAACGGCTTCTTTTATATTTTTATCGGAAGCTTTTGATTTTGTGATCAGATCAAAAGATTCCGTAAGAAGAGCATCCCCGCACAAAATTGCCGCGGATTCGCCGAACATTTTATGGCTTGTAGGCTTGCCTCTTCTGAGGTCGTCATTGTCCATGGCCGGTAAATCGTCATGCACAAGGGAATACGTGTGCAAATACTCTACGGCGCACGCCGCCGGCATAACATTTTCAATTTTTCCTCCGCAAAGTTCCGCAGCTAAAAGCACAAAAATCGGACGCAGCCTTTTTCCGCCCGCAAGCATGCTGTAACGCATCGCTTTGGATATAATCGAACCGTCTTTAGGAAGAGATTTTTTTATAGCGGCATTTATAAGCTTTGACTTTTGTGAGAAGTATGATTCCAAATTCAAGTTGACCCTCTTATGCAAATTATTATTAAAGAATAGAACTCTTAAATACCCCGTCAGAAAACTTTGTTTTCTGCCACCCCTTTTTTCAAAAGGGGAATTAACGGCTTTGCCGTATCTTCACTCTCCACTTTTCACTCTTCACTTTTTATTTTGCTTTTATCTATTATCTCTTATCTGCCGTTTCAAATTTCTCTTTTTTTATTTCCCCGTCTTCTTTTATAAGGATTTCAACTTGTTTTTTTGCGTCGCTGAGCTGGGACGAACAAAAACGCACCAATTCAATACCCTCGGTAAAAAGCTGCAAAGCTTTATCCAAATCAGGATCGGCGCTTTCCATGTCGTTTACTATTTCTTCAAGCCTTTTGAGCGACTTTTCAAATTTTTTTTCCGTGTTTTTTGCGCTTTTTTTAGTCATTTTTTTCTACTCCGGATACTTTAGCCTTCAAACTGCCTTGCGCAAGCTTCAATAAAATATTGTCGTCGGTTTTAACCGCGTCGGCGTCTTTCACTATTTGCCCGTCAGTATCTCTGCATATGGAATAGCCTCTCTTAAGGACCGACAAAGGAGAAACCAAATCAAGCTTATGCATGATATTATCTATTTTTTCCGTCTTAAATTTTAAAAGATTACTAAACGAACGTTCGGCTCTTTTCCCCAAATCGTCAACGTAAGCGATTTTGTCTTCATAAATCAAATGCGGCTTTGTAAACGCGCGGGACGAAGAAAGGGATACAAGTTTTGCCTGAGCGTTTTCAATAATAAAATCCATATTATCAAAAAGCATTTCTTTTAATCCGTTAAAACGGACTTTTAAAGCGTTTGTTCCTCTTACGGCCATTTCCGCGGCCGCTGACGGCGTCGGCGCTCTTAGATCCGCGGCAAAATCAGATATTGTAAAATCAATTTCATGGCCGACACACGATATAACCGGAATATCGGAATTAAATATTGCCCTTGCCACAGGCTCAGTATTAAACGCCCATAAATCTTCTATCGAACCGCCGCCTCTGCCTACAAGCAAAACGTCAAGATCTCCATAATTTTCATTTAAATATTTTATTGCCTGCGGGATCTCAATTTCGGCTTCGCTGCCCTGAACGCGCACGGGATATATCAAAACCTCGACATCGGCTTCCAAATTATTTAATACTTCAAGAATATCGTGCAAAGCAGCCCCGTCTTTAGACGTAATTATGCCGATCTTGTTTATCATTTCCGGCACCGGCTTTTTTGCCGACTCTTCAAAAAGACCTTCTTTTTGAAGTTTCTTTTTAAGCCGTTCAAATTCTTCGGACAAAGCCCCTTTCCCCTGCTGCTGCATGGTGTTGACTATTATCTGATAATCGCCGCGTTTAGGGTATGCGCTTATCCGCCCGTAAACCAAAACCTGCATACCGTCTTCAGGCCTGAAATTTAAAGAACTGTTAGCATGCTGAAACATCACCGCATTTATCTGCGAATTTTCATCTTTGATATTAAAATACATATGCCCCGAAGAATAAAGTCTGAAATTAGAAATTTCCCCCGTTATCCAAATCCCCGGATAAACGTCTTCAAGCATATTTTTTATTTCATCGTTGATCTGAGAGACGGTGTAAATTAATTTGCCGTCATTTTCTTCGTGATCGCTAAAATTAAACTCAAATTTATCAGCCACTCATGACTCCAAAAGGCAGGTAACAGGTAAAAGGTAATAGGTAACAAGCTGTTGTGTTTCGGCAAAGCCGAAACCTATTACAAGTTTTCGCAAAGCGAAAACACAAAACCTTTTACCTATTACCTGGTTCTCTGTTATTTCGCTATATCCTGCGCTCTGGTCTCTCTTATTACCGTAATTTTTATCTGTCCAGGATATTCAAGTTCCTGTTCGACTTTTTTTGCTATGTCGCGCGCCATGACCTGCGCCTGTTTATCGTCGACATCGTCGGGCTCGACGAGGATTCTGACTTCTCTTCCGGCCTGTATGGCATAGGCCATAGAAACGCCTCTGAAACTTTTTGCAACTTTCTCAAGTTTTTCAAGCCTTTTGAGATAATGTTCGATAGACTCTCTTCTTGCGCCGGGCCTTGCCGCGGAAATAGCGTCGGCAGCCGCAATAACAAAAGCTTCCGCGCTGTTGGGCGTTTCATATCCTTCGTGATGCGATATGATCGCATTTATCATTTTTTGCGATTCGCCGTATTTTTTCGCGATATCTGCGGATATCTGATGATGCGTTCCTTCGACTTCATGATCAACGGCTTTGCCTATATCGTGCAAAAGCGCGGCTTTTTTACAAAACATTACGTCAAGCCCGAGCTCGCCCGCAATCGCGCCGGCAAGCCATGTAACTTCAAGCGTATGCTGAAGCTGATTCTGCCCGTAAGATGTTCTGTATTTCAGTTTTCCGAGAAGTTTTATGATCTCAATATTAAGACCAGGAACAACAGCGTCTATCGCAGCCTGTTCGCCGATCTCTTTAATTTTTTCATCCATCTCTTTTTGTACTTTTGCGACAACTTCTTCAATTCTGGCCGGATGGATTCTTCCGTCGGCAATAAGCCTTTCAAGCGCTATTTTGGCGATTTCCCTTCTCACACCGTCAAAAGCGGAAACGGTTATCGCTTCCGGAGTATCGTCAACGATCAAATCAACGCCGGTTGCCTGCTCGAAAGCTCTTATATTCCTGCCTTCCCTTCCGATCACCCTTCCTTTTATTTCGTCATTGGGAATTTGAACGGTAGAAGTAGTGATGTCCGTGGTGTGGTCAGCGGCAATCCGCTGTATTGCTACCGACAAAATCTCTTTAGATTTTTTATCGGCATTTTCCCTTGTTTCCTGCTCAATGCGCTGAGCAAGAATCGCGGCATCTTGTCTTGCTTCCTGTTCCATTTCGCTGACAAGGGCTTTCTTTGCCTCTTCTCTGGTCATTCCGGAAACTCTTTCAAGAGTTTTTCTTTGGTCTTCTTTCAATTTTTCAACTTCCTGAAATTTGGTTTTTAAATTTTGTTCTTTGGCAGCGATATCCTTTTCTTTATTGGACAAATCCTTTTCTTTTCTGTCTGCCGAATCCAGTTTTCTGTCTAAATTTTCTTCGCGCTGGTTAAGTCTGTTCTCCATATCTCTGGCAGACAGTTTTTTCTCTTTTATTTCCTGCTCAAACTCCTTGCGCTCCTTATCAACAATAAGTTTTGCTTCCAAAAGCGCTTCTTTCTTTTTAGATTCCGCCATCATTTGCGCGTCTTTTATTATTCTCTTTGAATCCTGCTCAGCCGACTTAGCGCTCAATTGCGCATATATCATACGCAAAATAAATCCTGCTGCAAAAGCCGCCAAAGCGGTTATGAGAATCGCTGTCAAATTTTCCATCGCTCCGCTCCCTCAATTTTAATTTTTTTTGATCTGGATAATTCTTTTTTCCGTAATAATAGTTCCAACCGGCAGATCGTATTTTCCGGTCGGCATTTTATCCGTAACTTGAAAATCGTAAGCAAGTCCTATCGATTTTTCAAACGGCACTTTTTCCAGCCATCTGTCGAAATAACCTTTTCCGTACCCGACCCTGAAACCTTCATAATCAAAAGCGATTCCCGGAACAAAAACTAAATCAATTTCGTCTTTTTCCACAATATCTTCCTGATTTATTTCAGGCTGCCTTATTCCGTACACTGATTGGTATGCGTCTTCAAGCCTGTAAAGCTTGACTGCAAACATCTTCCCGTCTCCGGGGTTTTGAATGGCAGGAACGATGACATTCTTATCCTCTTCCAAAGCGGAAGAGATCATCGCGTCAGTAGCGACTTCAGAACCGTAAGACAAATAAAACATGACGGTTTTTGCTTTTTCGTAAACAGGAAGTTTCTTAATTCTGGCAAAAATCATATTGCTGTACGCCGAAGCCAAAATAGAATCTATTCTATTCCTTAAATTCAAAAACTCATATCTTACTTTTCTTTTTTCTGATTCCAAGTAATCGTTCACGGATTTTTACCTCAAAACCTTCATTTGCCGGTTTATAAAACTCTACCGGATCACTCCAGTATTCCTGTTCGACATAATGACCTTCGTAGTTATGCGGATATTTGTATCCCTGCCCGTGCCCGAGTTTTTCCCCGTCAAGATTCGCGTCTTTAAGATGGTTGGGAACATTACGGACTTTTCCGTTTCTGACCTCGCTCAAGGCAGATTCCACAGCCATATAAGAAGCGTTCGATTTCGGGGCGCAGGCAACGTAAATTGCCGCCTGGGCTAAAATTATTCTTGCTTCGGGCATACCTACAAATTCCACGGCATTCAAAGCCGATACCGCAAGCATTAAAGCGCGCGGATCGGCCATTCCGACATCTTCGGAAGCGCATATTATGATCCTTCTTGCAATAAACCTGGGATCTTCCCCGGCAGCAAGCATTTTCGACATCCAGTAAACCGCAGCGTCGGGGTCAGTTCCCCTCATTGATTTAATGAATGCCGAAATGTGATCGTAGTGCGCGTCGCCCGAGCGGTCATACAAAACCGCTCTTTTCTGCATAGATTCCTGCGCCACGGAAATGTCAAAATTTCTGATCCCTTTCCCGTCAACTTTAGTGGAAAGCACGCCGATTTCCAGCGCATTAAGCAGTCTTCTTGCATCTCCGTTAGCGTTTAAAATCAGGTGCTGTTTGGCTTCGTCCGACATTTCAACTTTGTAATTGCCAAGACCGCTTTCTTTGTCCTTTAAAGCCGATTCCATAATTTTTGAAAGGGCTTTTTTTGAAAGCGGCTGAAATTCAAAAACTATGCTTCTGGAAAGGATCGCCGCATTGATATAGAAAAACGGATTTTCCGTCGTGATCCCGATAAGCGTTATCGAGCCTCTTTCCACATCCGGCAGCAGCGCATCCTGCTGCGAACGGTTAAAATGGTGGATTTCGTCCAGCATTAAAATCGTTTTTTTGCCTGAAATTTCCAGTCTGGCTTTTGCCTGATCAATGATCTTTCTTATATCGGCAATCCCTATTGTTACCGCATTTGCTTCTTCAAAATAAGCCTTTGTTTTTGAAGCTATGATCCTTGCCAAAGCGCTTTTACCGGTGCCCGGAGGGCCGAAAAAAATCACCGAACCCAAATTATCTGCTTCAATCGAACGGCGCAAAAGCTTCTCATCCCCTATTATATTTTCCTGACCTACAAAATCATCAAAACTTTTAGGGGCCATTCGAGCAGCTAACGGCTTATTTTTGCCTGCCGCTGCATTTGTTAAGAAATCAGTTTGAGCCATATAAACACCGTTGGAAACAAAGTTTGGAGTTTGAAGTGTGGAATTTGGAGTTGTTGAATTTCGGCTTCGCCGAAATCTAATTAACAGGTTTTCGCAAAGCGAAAACACACTGACTTCACACTCCACACTTCAAACTCCACTCTGCCGTAAAAAAATCCCCGCAGCGCCGTGCGTTTAAAGCGATTGAAAGCCCTTTTTAATAAGTGAGATACAGTGGCATAAGCCCACGAGCAAACGCTCGACTGCTGTTCTCCTAAAATGGACCTGTAGGATTCAATACGCTAAAAACAATCACCAACACTGCAGGGAAAACATTAAAATATTTCAGTTTGAATACTCTGCTTCATCAAGCAGTTTAATTAAATCTTTGATCTTTTTTTCATAATTATCTGAAATACTTTCTTGCAAACCTTTAATTTTAAGAAATTCGGCCGCGATCTTCACAGCCGTCATTGCCGCAATTTTTTGAGTGTCAGGCACGTTTGAATTATCCCGCTGTACTTCCTGCCATTGATCATTTACATAACTTACAACGCTTGCAAAACTTAACTCGTCCAGTTCATCTACGTTAATATCTATATCTCTTCCCATTATTCTCGTTCTGGTTGTTGCCATATCTATGATACCTTAACCGTATCTATTTTTTTAAGAATTCTTTCGATTTTAGTAACCGCATCCGCCGTATTTTCTTTAAGTATAGCGTATTCTCCGATTTTTTTCCTGCTATTTTCATTTTCTTTTCTTAAAAAATCAACTTCAGCTTTAAGCCTTAAATTTTCATCATTAAGTTTTTTAAGCCTTTCAGCCGTTTTTTTCACTTTTATGGATAAAATTTCAAAATTTCCCATATATTTTTACCTATTATATTGTATAATTTGCTGACAAAATTGTCAAAAAGACAAAAGCTGGGAAGGTTAGAAGTTCGGAAGCTGAGTAAAGACAACAAAAAAGCCTTTGCTTTTACCCAACTTCTCAACCTTTCAACTTCTCATCTTCTAAATATTTTTCAGGAAATATATTACCGCGTCCCAATATGGCTGTTGCGTCAAGGCTTTTTTTAAATTTTGCCATTTCTTTAAAGCCTTCTTCGCCGACCATTTTTTCCAGAAATACGTGTTTAATCTTGCCTATGCCGTGTTCGGCCGATACGGTTCCGCCAAGATCTACGGCTTTTTGGGCTATTCTTGCGTACATTTCTCTTGTTTTTTTATACTCCTCTTCATTGGAAGCGATTATATTTGCGTGAAGATGATTTTCGCCTATATGTCCAAAAGTAAGATTAAAAAGACCTGCTTTTTCAAATTCTTTATCGCAAAAATCAACAATTTCGGCAAGTTTCCCTTCCGGAACGGCAAAATCCGTACCGACTTTAGGAATTTTATTTTTTTTAACGCGCTCATTTACTCTTTCGGGAATTCTGTGTCTGAACGATCTGAAAGCTTCCAACTCTTTTAAATTAGACGCAAACCAGACATTTTCCGTATCAATTCCGCTTTCTTCCATCATATTGATCCACTTTTCCGTTAAAATATCGGAATTATTCTCATAAATGTCCTGCTCAAACATAATGCCGGCTTCAGCATTTTCCGCAATAGATGGATAATCCCGCCTGATCAACAGCAAAGCGTTTTTATCAAAATATTCCAAAGACATGGGACTTATCGGATCTTTGCCGCCTCTTGAAGCCGTCTCTTTTACTTTTTTAACAAATTCATAAGCGCGGGCGCGGTCATCAAAAAAAATTATGCCGCCGAACGCTTCTTTAAAGTGAGGAATAAGTTTTAAAACGGCCTCTACGGTAATGCCTAAAGTTCCGTCGGAACCTATAAAAATATCTGTCAAATCGGCATTATGATAATTGTAATAACCCGCGGCATTTTTTATTTTCGGAAGATTGTATTTCGGAAGTATTATATGTTTGACGCCTTTATCCGTATTAAAGACAATTTCGCCTTTGTCATCGGCAAAATATTCGCCTCTTTTTATGCGGCATTGCGAGCCGTCGGTAAAAATAATTTTTACAGCCTTAACATAATCCCTTGTAACGCCAAACTTAAAACCTCTCCCGCCGGAAGCGTTTGTTGCGATATTTCCGCCGATCGTCGCATTTTTTTCCGTCGGGTCGGGAGGATACATCCAGCCTTCGCCGCAAACTTTATCTTTTATGTCCTGGATTCTCGCGCCGGCCTGAACGGTAATTTCTGCTGTTTTTTCGTCAATTTTTTTAATGCCGCCGATCTTATTTAATTTTTCAAGCGACAATACTGCCCCGCCGAAAGCAAGCCCTGAAGCGGTATTTCCCGTCAAAGCGCCGGCAGCAGTCACGGGAATTTTTTTTGCCGCCATATCCGGCAAAAAGCTTGCGACATCTTCCTCATTTTCAGCCACGGCCGCAAAATCGGCGTAAGCGCCGGCAACGCCCGAATTATCTTCGAAATAATTTTGTATTACGTCCGAATCTTTTTTTATTATCATTCAATTTTTCTGAACATCGAATCGGTTCCGTCCGTCATATCTTCGACTACAAGCCCTCTTACGTTTGAACTTTCATAAACTTTAAATGTAAACATCGGCCGCTTAAATCTCCACGCAGGTATGCCGGTCCCGTCAAAAGAGTGACCGCTGAAATGTTTTAAAGTTATCCATACTTTTCTTGGACCGGCGCTGAATTTGAGAACGCCGTCCTCAAGTTTTACTTCGGCTTCGCCGTATAAAATATTATGATATACGCCGGTATATTTTTTTAAATCCAGAGACGGCACAATTATTTCCGGAGGACCTTTAGGAGTGCGTTTCTTGTGCGCTTTGTTTGCCTCGTTAAGTTTTACGGCGCTCCAGTTTATTTCCGGATTTTGCAAATACGCGTCGTAAAATTTTTTCGCCAAAGCTTCGGCCATTCTTCCGTTCGGAAGATTCATAAGCACCGCGATTCCTATCTTTTTGTCTTTCATAAAAGAAACGTAGGCTCCTCCTCCGTCGGTAGTACCCGCATGCCATAAAATATTTTCAGGATCATATTCCATACATTTCCAGCCCAGGCAATAATAGTTTTTCTTGTTTCCGGCCGTAGTATTTATAAAAACGCGGTTTGTAAATAATTTATCATAATTTTCCGAAGTAATGATCTGCCACCCGAAAGAAGTTCCACCGTTAACAATAAACAAAAGCCATTGCGACATGTCGTCAATATTGGAATTTATTCCGCCTGCGGGCGCGAAAAGATACGGCCAACTGCCGTAAGGCAAATCATCCGGCAAAACTTTTAATACCCCGCCGGAATAATAATGTCCGAAAGAGCGGTTTTTTGCTCTAAGATAACTTTTATAGTCGGCGGTTGAAGAGTTCATTGCCAAAGGTTTGAAAATGTATTCTTTTATATTGTAATCCCATGTTTTGCCGGTGGCTTTCTTTATAATTTCACCCATCAAAAGATAAAAATTATTTTGATAGCTGTAGCTCTTTTTGAATTCTCCCGTATGTTTGATATACCTCATTGAACTGATTATATAATTCGGATCATAGCCGAAAAGCATCATTAGATGTTGGGAATAAGAAGGAAGCCCGCTGTATTGCGCAAGCGCATCTTCTATGGTCATCTGATCGCTTATTTTTTTATTATCAAGCCTGAAATCCGGAATGTAGTCGGTAATTTTATCTTCCCAGCGCAAATATCCCCTGTCGACAAGCATAGCGACCAGCGCAGCCGTAAACGCTTTTGTGCATGAAGCTATTTGAAATACCGTCTGATTATTAACCTTATCGGAGGTTTTTACCTGTTTTACGCCGAAAGACTTCTTATAGACAATTTTATCTCCGACAACAATACACATCGACATGCCGGGAATATTCCATTGCTTTTGGGTTTTTTTAACGTACTCGTCAAAATCTTCAAGAATTTTTTTAAGGTCCGGATCGGAAGATGTCTTTTGCTGTTCCAGCGAAATAGCAGGATTAAAACACAAAACCAAAGATAAAAAGATTAAAAATATTTTTCTCATAGGTTTATTATACCATTTAAAAAGGCAGATAACAGATAACACATAAAAGGTATTGTGTTTCGGCAAAGCCGAAGCCTATTATAGGTTTTCGCAAAGCGAAAACACCGAAACCTTTTAGCTGTTACCTATTATCTATTATCTTTTCTCTGCCTTTTAAGTTCTCAGTTTAACTCCGAGTTCATTATCAAGTTTAGATAAAAGCCCGTTCATATCTTTATTGACTTCTTCATCGTTTAAAGTCTTTTCATTATTTCTGTACGTGAGTCTGAATGAATAGCTTATTTTTCCTTCGCCTATTTTTGAAACGTCGTCATAAACGGAAAAAAGAGAATACTCTTTCAGTATATTTCCAGATTTCATAACGGATTTTATTACTTTCTCAATTTTAGAAAACTGCAAAGATTTATCCGCCGTAACGGATATGTCTCTTTTTACCGACGGAAATTTTGCAACGGATTTATAAACCGGCGTTTTGCTTGAATATAAAACTTCTAAAGCTTCAATATCAGTTTCAAAATAAAATATTTCTCTTTTTAAATCTTCCTGCAAAGAAGGCTTCAATATTCCAAACTGTCCCACGGGTTTTCCCCTGTAAACGACCGCAGCCGTTTTTCCGGGATGAAAATACGGTTTTGGACTCAAATTTTCCGAAATCACAAATTCATCCGGAAGAATATTTTTAATAATACCGCCGCCAAAATAAAAATCAAATTCCGGATTTATATTTTTTTCCGCCCATTTCCACCACTCATGCCACGTATTGCCGCACATAATAACCGCAAAAGTTTTTCTTTCGGCAGGTTCGACATAAATTTTTCCGTACTCAAAAAGAGCAACCGTTTCCGCTCCCTGAGCCGTGTTAACAACAAGATTTTTATACAATCCGGGCAGAAGCGAAGGCCTTAAAACTTCATTTTCTTTTGATATGGGATTAGCTATTTTATAAAAATATTTCAACCCGAAAAATTCTATATCTTTTATCTCGGAAAAACTGTAATTTAACGCTTCGCAAAAACCCAATCCGCAAAGTTTTTCCCTGAAATCTTCAACTATTTCCGGCATGAACGAGTCATTTCGCGTAAACCGGTAATTTAAATGTTCAACCGGTTCAGGTATATTTTCGTATCCGTTTATTCTTGCAATTTCTTCTATTAGATCAATCTCATCTTTTATATCATTACGCCATGACGGAATTTCGCAACGGATAATCTCTCCTCTGGGCTGCAGGTCTATACTTAAAAACCTTAAAATTTCGGCGATATCATCTTCTTCAATATGATACCCCAAAACTTTAGAAACTCTTTCGACTCTCAACGTTATTATCGTCTTCTCGTATTTTGCCGTCTGAATATCTTCTCTCGATTCTATGCGGCCGCCGGCGATTTCGCAAATAAGATTCGCCGCTCTCCATGACGCAAATTCCGCAATATCCCATGAAACTCCTCTTTCAAACCTGTAAGAAGAATCGCTTGAAAGATTTAATTTCTTTGAAGTTTTCCTTACGGAATCGGCGCTAAACACAGCGCTTTCCAAAAATACCGTTCCGGTTTTTTCATCTATTCCGGAAAATTCTCCGCCCATTACGCCGGCTATCGCGACAGGCTGTTCATCGTCGGCAATGACAAGCATTTCCGGATCAAGTTCGTAATCTTTCCCGTCCAAAGCCGTAATTTTTTCGCCGTTTTTCGCGTTTCTTACTATGACGTTTTTAGAAGCGAGTTTAGATATGTCGAAAGCGTGCAAAGGCTGCCCCAGTTCCAAAAGCACGTAATTTGTTACATCGACAATATTGTTGATTGATCTTATTCCGCATTTTTCCAAGGACTCCGCAAGCCATTTCGGGGAAGGCGCGGTTTTAACGCCTGAAATCACGCATCCTATGTAACGGCTGCACAAACATGATTCCACTTTTATATTACTTACGGCTGAAATGTTTGACGTTTTTATTAAAGGCAGAATGGGAGTTTTTCTGAGTTTAGCTCCTACTTCTCTTGCCGTGCCCAAATGGCTCAGACAATCTCCTCTGTTAGTGGTAATTTCTATTTCCAGGACAGCGTCATCGCTTAATACTTTTTCCAAAGGCAAGCCCGCTTCGGTATTTTCATCAAGAACCATTATGCCTTCCGATTCTTCCGAAAGACCAAGCTCTTTTTCGGAACATATCATTCCCTCAGAATCAACGCCTCTTATTTTTGAAGGCTTTATTTTAAAGTCTCCCGGCAAAACCGCGTTCACTTTCGCAAGGGCTACTATTTGCCCTGCGGCCACGTTCGGAGCGCCGCAAACAACCGAATAATTGTTGATACCGTCGGTAACTTTGCAAACGGAAAGTTTATCCGCATTAGGATGTTTCTCTTTTTCCAAAACCTTAGCCGTAACGACATTACTCCAGTTCCCGCCTGAAGAAAGGACATAAGTCTCAACGCCTATAAGAGTCAGCATCTTCGCCAATTCTTCAGGAGTAAGTTCAAAGTCAACAAATTTTTTAAGCCAGTTATATGAAATTTTCATTTTTTAATCCCTTTTGAACGGCACATTACGGGTACCTCTAAAAACCCCAGTTTGTCCCGAAATTTGTTATCGTGAATCCACGTTGCTTTTTTCTCGACGACTATGGCAAACATGGATTCCCGTTTTCACGGGAATGACATGGTGTAGACAGGATTTTTAGAGACACCCTTACTAATTATTAACTGTCGTTAAAATTGTTTCAAAAATCTTAAATCGTTTTCATAAAAGAGACGTATATCGTCAATACCGTATTTTAACATTGCCAAACGTTCAACGCCCATTCCGAAAGCAAAACCCGTATATTTTTTCGTATCATAATTGACCGCTTTAAAAACATTTGGATGAACCATACCGCATCCCAGCATTTCAAGCCATCCTGAATTTTTGCAGACCCTGCATCCTTTTCCATTGCACAAAACGCATTGCACGTCAACTTCCGCAGACGGCTCGGTAAATTGAAAATGCGAAGGCCTAAACCTCAAAGCAACGTCCTGCCCGTAAAGTTTATGAATGAAAAGCGTAAGAGTGCTTTTCAAATCCGCAAAAGTTACATTTTCACCTACGGATAAACCTTCAATCTGGTGAAACGTGGCGGAATGAGACGCGTCGCTGGCCTCGTTTCTGTATACTCTTCCGGGAACTATAACTTTAACCGGAGGCTGCTGTTTTTCCATAACATGAATTTGCCCTGGAGAAGTATGCGTTCTCATAACATTCTTCATTCCCTCAAGATAAAAAGTATCCTGAGTGTCTCTCGCCGGATGATTTACGGGAATATTTAAAGCTTCAAAGTTATACCATTCCGTTTCAATTTCAGGGCCATCGGCAACGCTGAAACCCAAAGATTTAAATATTGAAGTTATTTCTTCTATTGTTCGTATTACGGGATGAAAACTGCCCTTCGCAAACGGAAAATAAAAAGCCGAAGAATAATCAACTTTCTCCTTTGCCATTTTTTCGTCGATAAGCATTTTTTTTAGAATTTCTTTTCTTTTTTCAATTTCGCTTTCAATAACCGATTTGGCTCTGTTTGCCTGAGCGCCGATAACTTTTTTTTCTTCAATGGAATACTGCGAAAGAGATTTCAATATCAGGGTCAAAACTCCGTTTTTTCCCATATATTCATTTTTTACCGATTCCAAAACCGCAATATCAGAGCTATTGATTTTCGCGGATGCTTCTTCAATTATTTTATCGATATCATTCATTTTCCAATCCTATAAGCTTATTTAAACGATCTCTTGCGGTCTTATAATCTTCTTTTATGCTTAACGCTTTAAAATACATTTCTTTTGCTTCATCAAGTTTATTGCCGCTTTCATTGATAAGGCCTATGTTGTAATACGCTTCGGCATTTGCCGGATTAATTTCCAAAACTTTTTTAAATTCTAAAACAGCCTCGTCGTATTTATTATTCAAAAAATAAAATTTTCCGAGCTCCATATGATTTACTTCTTCTTTCGACAAATCTTTTATGCTTTCGCTCATTAAATATCCTTTATTTCTTTTTTAATTTTGACAAAGATTCCTCTGAACCTATAACAACCAAAACATCATTTTGATTTATTTCATCATCCGGTCCAGGAACCATATTCACTTCTTCTTTTATATCACTCTCTCCGCAGTCGTTTACTATCGGGATATACCTGCGTATGGCAATTACGTTAACGTCGTAATTATTTCTTATTCCCGAGTCTTTTATGGCTTTTCCCCAAAACTCTTTAGGAGCTACGATTTCCACCAGATTATAATCTTTTGAAAGCTCTAACTGTTCCAGTATATTCGGCGTTACTATGCTGTCCACAAGCCTTTTTGCCATTTCAAATTCAGGATAAACAACGGTATCCGCGCCAAGCTTTGCCGCGACTTTTGAATGCCACGTACTCGCGCATTTAACTATAACCTTCTTAACGCCCAAATCTTTGACTATCAACGTAGCAAGAATGCTTGTTTCTATGCTCTCGCCTATTGAAACAATAACGCTGTCACAGTCCGAAACGCCGGCATCGGACATTGCCTTTTCGTCGGTAGCGTCAACAATAAGCGCCTGAGTGACAAACTGGCTTATTCTGTTTACCAGTTCGGCATCATTGTCTATCGCAAGAACTTGAATATTTTTTTTCGCAAGCTCAACGGCAACATTATACCCGAACGTCCCAAGCCCGATAACGCCAAATTGCTTTTTTTTCATAGATCTTCCTTTAACGGCCAAGCAGAATTGCCGTGTTTCGGCAAACCTGAAATAATTAACGGGTTTTCTCCTAAAAACCTGCACCTCTCTCATATCTCCCTCGCACCTTACGGGAGGCGAAACAAAGTTCCGGAGCGAGAGGTCAGTCCGTATCGCAAAAACATATCTGCTCAACTCTGTCTTTATTGCCGTTATCAGCCTACAAGTATTCTGGCTTCAGGATATTTTATACTTTTTTTCTTATTGCCGGACGTAAGCATCAAAATCAATATTGTAAGTACTCCTATCCTGCCGGCAATCATGGCAAAGATGATTAATATTTTTCCCCCGACGGATAAACCCGGCGTAATACCTACTGAAAGGCCTACCGTTCCAAAAGCCGAAACAACTTCAAAAACAACGTCTATAGATCTTTTTCCGGGTTCCAAAAGTACCAAAGCTGCCGACAAAAGCACGGCAGCAGTAAAAAATATAACAAATATCGTTAAAGCTTTTTTTACCAAATCTTCAGGAATCCTTCTCTTGAAAATAACAAAATCTCCGTCTGCCCTAATCATGCTTCTTACAAAAATAAAAACAAGAGCAAGCGTTGTTATTTTAATGCCTCCTGCGGTACTCCCCGGCGCCGCGCCTATCGACATGAAAAATATCAAAACAACTTCCGCAAATTCGCTAAATAACTGCGACGGAACGGAAGCAAAACCGGCGGTTCTCGCGCTTACGGCCTGAAAAAAAGAATTGTTAATCGCGTAAAAAATTCCATGCCCTTTAAAAATACCCGTTTCTTTTGAAAACAGGAAAAATATAAAAATGCATACTATAATGCCTAAAGTCATGGAAAGCACAACTTTAGTGTGTGTGGATAAATGTACATGTTTCTCTTTATAAGCGTCATATACGTCCACTATAACAAAAAAACCAAGTCCGCCGAGTATTATGAGCGACGCAATTGTATACAACAAAAGCGGATTTGCTGAAAAAGAAACGAGACTGTCGGCAAAAGGGCTGAATCCCGCATTGCAAAACGCGGTTATTGAGTGAAATATACCGAGATAACACGACTCAAAGAACGTAAATTCTCTAAAAAAAATAAATGTAAGTATAACGGCTCCGGCTGTCTCTATTGCAAGGACAAAAAAAACGGCTTTTATAAGGAGTTTTTTCAAATCTTTGAAAGACGATATATCAAATATCTCCTGCATTATGCGTCTGTCTTTCAAAGCCATCTTTCCTATCAGCAAAGCAACCGCCATGGAAACAAACATATATCCAAGCCCGCCGAACTGAACCAACAGCATAATTATCGTCAGACCCGCCTGTGAAAAGTACTCATTAATGGGAACTACCGTCAAACCGGTTACGCAGACTGCCGATGCGGCAGTAAACAGACTGGTCAAAAATGAAAAACCGGCTTCAGGATTTCTTGAAATCGGCAAAGACAATGTTATCGTGCCTATCGCAATAAGTCCCAGAAAAAACGATAATAATGTTTTTGCCGGTGAATAATTCATTTTATTATCCGCAAATCTAATCGTTATTGCGGGAAAGCCTGCCCTAAGCGCTTCGGCTATGCTCAGTATAAACTCCGCTAAATGGGAAGCGGTTCATGCCAAATTTTTACGCTGATTTTGCAATTTCAACAAGCTGTTTAAAAGAAGCATTATCGTTTACCGCGATTTCGGCAAGCATTTTTCTGTCGATCACGACATTCGCTTTTTTAAGCCCTGAGATAAATCTGTTATACGACATGCCTTCTTCTCTTACCGCGGCATTCAAACGTATGATCCAAAGAGTTCTGAAATTAGCTTTATTGTCTTTTCTTCCGACATACGCGTAGTTGAGATTTCTCTCAACCTGCTGCATAACCATTCTCCAGCGGTTTTTCTTTGTCGCGTAAGAACCTTTTGCAAGCCTAAAATATTTTTTCTTTCTTTGTCTTGTATACACTGCACTTTTTGTACGCATTACAAATCCCCTTTTAAGACAATTAACAATTATTAATTACTAATATTTACATTTCGAATCCGCCGAAACCTATTGTCAGTTTTCACCGCGATAAAACACATCAATTCGTAATTTCGTAATTCGTCATTCGTAATTGCCGTTATTTTTTTATTAAAAGCTGTACGGCAAATTTTGCTTCATTGTCCTCATATCCGTGTCTTTGACAATTGAAGGTTTTCTTGATTTTCTGTTCTGGTTTCCGGAATCTCCTGTCATCAAATGTCTTTGTCCGGGCTTTCTGTACTTTACTTTACCGCTTGCGGTAACTTTGAAGCGTTTTTTCGCGCCGCTGTGCGTTTTCATTTTTGGCATTGTGATCCTCCGATCCGTTTATATAAACCTATTTCGAATTTGTTTTTTTCTTCGGCGCAAGAGTAAGAAACACTCTGGTACCCATGGAAGACGTTCTTCCTTCCGGCTCCGCAATATCGGCAAGCGAATCTTTTATCCTGTCCATAATCTTTATGCCGAGTTCTTTATGCTGCATCTCTCTTCCGGAAAACATCGCCGTCAGCTGAACCTTATCGCCGTGTTCAATAAACTCTCTGGCATGTTTAATTTTAACTTCCAAATCATGCTCCCCGATCCTCGGTCTTATTCTGACTTCTTTCAAGTGGGAAATTCTCTGTTTCTTTCTTGCTTCTTTTTCTTTCTTTTCCGTATCATATTTAAATTTGGAAAAATTTATTATTTTGCACACCGGCGGCTTTGCCATCGGCGAAATTTCCACCAAATCCAAACCCTTGGCCTGCGCCATGGACAGAGCGTCATTAGTTTTTACAATTCCTACCTGATTTCCGTCTGAATCAATAAGCCTTACTTCAGGAACCCTGATAAACTGGTTTATACGAAATCTTTTGTTTTCGACGACATCCCCCTCTCGGACATTTATCCGAATTAAATAAAAAATTCGGAGCGGAAAATAAATTCCGCCCCGTAATATTATAATAGGCAATAAACTGCCCTATTTATTCTATTTTTTAACCTTTTCCCCACAGGTAAAGGTGAGCCGGGACGGCTTCTTTGAAAACCATCACTTAAGATGATTAAACAATTATATAATAACTTCCCCTGATTTGTCAAATTGCAGTTAATAAGTAACAAGTAAGAAGTAATAAATAACGGCAACGACTAAAAGCTTTTTATCTTTTACTTTTTACCTGCCGTTTACTCATTTACTCCGGGTATATTTTTACTTTTTATCAGAGATATAAAATCGTCAATTTTCATAACGCCCAAATCTTTATTTCCTCTTGCTCTCACCGCAACTGAGGAAATTTCTTTTTCTTTATCGCCGGCAACCAATATATAAGGAATTTTTTGCATGGCGTTTTCTCTTATTTTATGTCCGATTTTTTCATTTCTGCCGTCGAAAATCGCTCTTATATTATTTTTCTTTAACATATCAAGCAATTCTTTACAGTATTCATACTGGTTTTCATTAATATTGGCAATCGCGGCCTGCACTGGCGATAGCCACAAAGGAAGAGCGCCGGCATAATGTTCAAGCAAAACGCCGATAAATCTTTCAAGCGAACCCATCAATGCTCTGTGGATCATATACGGCCTTGCTTTTTTGCCTTCTTTGTCTATATAGTAAATATCAAATCTTTCAGGCAGATTAAAATCAAACTGTATGGTTGAACACTGCCATGATCTGCCGATCGCGTCCTTTATTTTTATATCTATTTTCGGGCCGTAAAACGCGCCGCCGCCTTCGTCAATTTCATACTCATATCCGGTTTTTTTCAAAGCAGCTTCAAGCGAAGCCTGAGCCTTGTCCCAGTCTTCAACTTTTCCGACATATTTTTTCTCCGGTCTTGTGGCAAGATAAATTTCATAATTTTCAAAACCGAACATCTTAAGAGAATCTATCGCCATTTGAAATACCGTTATAACTTCCTGCTCCAAAAGCTCAGGCTGAACTATGACATGTCCGTCGTCCTGAGTAAATCCCCTGACTCTCAAAAGACCGTGCAGCACTCCGGATTTTTCAAATCTGTAAACCGTACCGAGTTCCGCATATTTTATTGGAAGTTCCCTGTAAGAGTGAAGTTTTGTTTTGTAAATCATCAAATGCATCGGGCAGTTCATTGGTTTTATGCGGAAAGGATTGCCCTCTATTTCCATCGGAGCGTACATATTTTCCGAATATGTCTGCAAATGTCCGCTTATATTAAAAAGTTCTTCGCTGGAAATATGCGGCGTCATTAATAATTCATAATCATTTTCCAAATGAAATTTTTTCCAGTTTGATTCGATTATATCTCTCAAAAGCGCGCCCTTCGGATGCCACAAAACAAGCCCGCCGCCTACGGCGTCGTTAACGCTGAAAAGATCCAAATCTTTACCAAGCTTTCTGTGATCTCTTTTTTGCGCTTCCTCAAGCTTTTTTAAATAATCGTCCAAATCTTCTTTTGTAAAAAAAGCCGTACCGTAAATTCTCTGAAGCATTTCTCTTGAAGAATCCCCTCTCCAGTACGCGCCCGCAACCGAAAGAAGTTTAAAATGACGCACTTCGCCTGTTGACGCAACATGAGGGCCTCTGCATAAGTCCGTAAACGCGCCCGACTTATATATGCTTACTTTGTCGTCTTCAATTGCCGAAGCTATTTCGGCTTTATATTTCTCGTCTTTTGATTTAAACTCTTTTATTGCCTCGTCTTTGGGCATTGTTGAGCATACAAAAGGTTCATTTGCTTTCACTATTTCACGCATTTTTTCTTCGATTTTAGTTAAATCTTCCGGCGTAAAAGGTTCTGCCCTGTCAAAATCATAATAAAAACCGTCTTCAATCGAAGGCCCTATCGCGACTTTTGTTTCCGGAAATAATTCCAACACCGCCGCCGCCATTATATGCGACGCGGAATGTCTTAACGTATCCAATGATTTTTCTTCTTTCATATTATTATCCTTTTTCGGAAGCTCGGACGCTCAGAAGCTGGGAAGATAAAGAAAATATAATATATAAAATATAAAAACGACAAAGACTAAACTTTTCAAAATATTTTATATTTTACATTTTCATTGCCGTTACCATGACTCCCCGTATCTATGCGTCTATTCATTATGTTTTTTGTATTATAACATTTCCTGTTATCTAATTTTTGTTTGGTTTTTTTACAAAAAAGACTGTGAGCTCTAACAAATTCGGCAAGTTCGAAAAGATTGGCAGGAAAAATTACATTTATAATATTTCATAATTTAAAGATTATATCAAATTTTAAATACGGTTCAAAATATTCGCCGTGCCGCGGTTTTGCCTGGCTTACTCAAAAACTTTGCTTTCAATAAGTACTTTAAATTTAAAGAATATAGGCTATTATATACTTAATTACAGAAGAATACTTTTTAATTATACGTTTATTTTGTGCCGGTTTTACGGCAAGGGTTAATATATGGATATTATAAAAAAAATGACGAAAAAATTCTGTGTGGCGGTAAAAGTATTTTTATCCGCGGTTTTTATATCTTCCGCGGCCGTATCTTTATCATTTGCCGAGCCCGCCTATAATAATCCCATAGATTTTGAACAGCCTGACGGAACCAAAGTAACCATACGTTTATTCGGCGACGAATTTTACAGCTGGGCCGAGGATTCCCAAGGTTATACGGTACTTCAAGATGCGCAAACAAAAGAATGGGTGTATGCCGAGCAGGATGCGAACGGTTCTCTTCGGCGCACTTCCCACAGAGTCGGAAGGGCAAGTCCGCAAAGTTTGGGTTTAAGAAGAAGCATAAAAGACAGGGATTTTGAGCAGATAAGGCAAAGAAATATGGATTCCATGAGGCCTGCCGGCTTTGACAGAAGGGACTGGATGAAGCCTCAAAGAACCCGCTCTTTTGGCGATCCGTCCGCTGAACCGTCCGGCGGCGAACCGCCGGAAAATCCGGCTAATCCCATAATATCGGGAGATCCTGCTAACCCTGTAATAAAAAAACCTCTGGTAATACTCGTGCAGTTTGCCGATACAAAATTTACCACGCCTAATCCTCAGGCGTCTTTTCAAAATTTAATGACCCAGCCCGGATACGCCGGAAGCGGATACTCCGGAACCGCGACAGCCGGAAGCGTTAAAGATTATTTTTCCGCGGCTTCTTACGGCAATTATATTGTGGATTCCGTAGTCAGCGTAGTAATTACGCTGGATGAAACATCGGCATGGTATGTCGGCAATTCGCGTTATCAATACGTAAGAAGTCATTTAGTTCCCGAGGCATTAAGAAAACTTGAAGCCACAGGGTTTAATTTCGCCCAGTGCGCAACGAACGGCTGGCTGGACAGTTTAACCATAATATACGCTGGCCGCGGCCAGTCAAGCGGCGGCGGAGTAACTACCATATGGCCTCATGCGTCATATTATTCCGGAAATACAACGGCAATGTTTACGGCAGGAGGTATAAGAATACGCGGCTACAATTGCTCAAATGAATTAAGAAGCGTAAGCAATGTAAACAGAATGGTAGGCCCCGGGACAATAACTCACGAAGTCAGCCACGAATTGTTCGGGCTTCCGGATCTATACGATACCAGCAGCACCGCAACGCATGAAGGCGTCGGGGAGTTCTGCCTTATGAGCGGCGGAAGCCACTGCGGCAACGGATATACTCCTCCTTTATGGAGCGCGTGGTGCAAAAAATCCGTGGGCGTTACTGCTCTTATAAACCTTCCGGATAATGCAGATATTACTATTTTGGATTCTGCGCTCAACGATAATAACATATATAAATTTAAAGGTCCTCAATTTTGGACAGGCACAAACGGAAGGGAAGAATATTTTTTAATCGAAAATAGAAACGGCGGCGGGTTTGATACGGGGATCCCGCAGCAGTCGGCTGCGATAGGCAGAGGCTTATTGATATGGCATATAGACGAATCGCAAACCAATAATAACAGTCCGCAAGCCGCGCGTCTTATGGTGGGCTTGGAAGAAGCCAACGGACAAAGCCCAAAAGCGCTGATATCCAACAGAAGACCGACTAATGTTTATTTCAAGTCCAGCAGCAATGCTTCTTATAATTTTACTTCGTTTACGGATAATACAAATCCCAACAGCATAAGTTATACGGGGCAGCTTGCCGGCAAACCCATAACATTAATATCTGCTCCCGGAAATTCAATGACTTTCCGTGTAGGAAGCGGCGGAGGAGTGCCGTTAGTAACCGGAACAATAGATTCAATAACGCCCGATTCAAGCAAAAGAGGCTTGACGGTAAACGTTGAAATGAACGGAGCGAATCTGCTTGCAGGCTCAACGGCAAAACTTGTAAGAGGAACAAGCACGATAACGGCAAATTCCGTGACATATAATTCATCAAGCAGATTAACGGCGTCATTTGCAATACCAAGCGCGGCGGCAATAGGATATTGGGATCTTGTGGTATCAAGCGCGGGTTATGTAAGCGATATAATGAAACCCGAAATATTTTTTGTGCAGGGAAATATGTCGATAAGCAATGTGACGCCTAATACGGGATATAGCGGAACAGCATTGACCTTGAATGTGACCGGAACCGACTTTCAAAGCGGAGCAGGCATAAAATTAACAAACGGCAGCACCGTGATAAACGGCAGCGGCGTAACATTGAGCGGCAGCACGGGCATGACAGCGTCATTTGCAATACCGTCATCCGTTGCAAATAATACGAAGTTTGATTTAACGATAACGAATGCAAGCGGCGATCACGTGACTTCAACGCAGGCAGTGACGATATACGCGTTAACGATAACAAGCTTCACGCCGACACAGGCAAATGCCGGCGAAACCGTAAATTTAACGGTAAACGGAACGGGATTTATCGCGGGACAAAGCAAGATTACGCTGAAAAATGCGTCAAATGAAAATATAACAATAACGCCGAGCATAACGTCAACGACCGCAACGCAGATAAGAGGGACATTCACGGCTACTGCCGGGACGTGGAGAGTATATGCTGCGGCGTATGAAAACGGTCCGGAAATCGCGGCAGCGTCAAATATGAATATAACGGTGACCGGCACGGTAGATACGATAGAGCCTGAGTCCGGCAGAAGGAATACGACAGTAAACGTGGAGATAAACGGAACGAATTTGCTGGCAGGCTCAACGGTAAGGCTGACAAGAACCGGAAGCACCGCAATAACGGCGGCATCGGTAACATACAATTCATCAAACAAACTGACCGCGGCATTCAATATACCGAACAATGCGGCAATAGGATACTGGGATTTGGTCATATCAAGCTCGGGATATGCAAGCGATATAACAAAGACGGGAATATTTTTTGTACTTGGAAACAGTATGGCAATAACCGGCGTGACGCCCAGTTCAGGAACAATAGGAACGACGTTAAATTTAACCGTGACCGGCGCGGATTTTCAAAACGGAGTGACAGTGAAATTAACAAGCGGCGCCACGGTGATAAACGGAACCAATGTGTCGCGTAACGGAAATACCAGAGTATCGGCGTCTTTTGCGATACCGCCGAATATTGCAAGCGAAACAAAATTTGATTTGACCGTAACAAACACAAGCGGCGATTATATAACCCAATCGCAGGCTGTGACAGTATACAGCGCGGCATTGGTTACCGGGACAATAAACTCAATAACGCCGGCAGAAAGCAAAAGAGGCGTGACGGTAAACGTTGAAATAAACGGAGCGAATCTGCTTGCAGGCTCAACGGCAAAGCTGATAAAAGGAACAAACACGATCACGGCAAATTCCGTGACATATAATTCATCAAGCAGATTAACGGCGTCATTTACAATACCAAGCGCGGCGCAAACAGGATATTGGGATCTAGCAGTATCAAGCACGGGATATTCCGGCGATATAATGAAACCCGAAATATTTTTAGTGCAGGGAGATATGTCGATAAACAATGTGACGCCTGGCTTAGGGATAAGAGGGACTACTCTGAACTTAAGCGTAACAGGAACGGATTTCCAAAGCGGAGCAGGCATAAAGCTGACAAACGGCAGCACGGTGATAAACGGGACCGGCGTGACGCTGAACGGAACTGCCGGAATATCTGCGGCATTTGCAATACCGTCAACCGCTGCAAACGGCACGCAATTTGATTTAACGGTAACAAACGCAAGCGGCGATTATGTGACAAAAACGCAGGCAGTGACAATATACGGCGCGCCGGCAATAACAAATTTTATGCCATTGCAGGCCATTGCCGGAGAAAGGGTAAATTTGACGGTAAACGGAACCGGATTTATAAACGGTCATACAAAAATTGTGTTAAAAAACGCGTCAAATGAAAGTCAAACGATAATACCAAGCATAACTTCGGTAAGCGGTACGCAAATAACTGGAACTTTTAATGCTGTTGCGGGCACATGGAAATTGTATGCAGCGGCATATGAAAACGGTCCCGAATATGCGGCAGCGGGAAATTTTAACGTAATGCTGACAGGCAAAATGATAGACAGCATAATACCGGATTCAAGCAAAAGAGGCGTAACGGTAAATGTTGAAATAATCGGAACAAGCCTGCTGGAAGGTTCAACGGTAAAACTTATAAAAGGAACAAACACGATAACGGCAAATTCCGTAACATACAATTCGTCAAACAAATTAACGGCGTCATTTGATATACCGGGTACGGCAGCAATAGGATATTGGGATTTGGCGGTGTCAAGCACGGGTTATGCAAGCGACATAATGATGAACGGAATATTTTTGGTGCAGGGCGATATGGCAATAAGCAGCGTGACGCCCGGGATAGGAATAAGAGGAACAACGCTGAACTTAAGCGTAACGGGAACGGATTTTCAAAGCGGAGCAAACATAGAGCTGATAGGAGATACGGTAATAAACGGAACCGGTATAGCACAGAGCGGAACAACCGGTATAACGGCGTCATTTGCGATACCTTCAGGCACAGCAAACGGCACGGAATTTGATTTAACGGTAACAAACGCAAGCGGGGATCACATAACCAAAACGAATGCAGTGACAATATATGATGCGTTAACAATAACAAGTTTTGCGCCTGCCGAGGCAAAAACGGGAGATACGGTAAATTTGACCGTAAACGGAACCGGATTTATAAACGGCTATACAAAAGTTGTGTTAAAGAATGCGTCGGATGAAAATATAAAGATAATGCCGGACATAATGTCGGTAAGCGCAACGCAGATAACCGGAACGTTTGCGGCTATTACCGGAACTTGGAAAGTATATGCAGCGGCATATGACGGAGGCCCTGAATATGCGGCAGCGTCAAATATGAATATAACGCCGGATAACAGCACAGCATATAATTTGTTTGCATATGCAGGCGCAGTAATAATGTTTCCGGTAATATCCAAAAACGGCGTTCAAAATACCGGAATGATGATAATCCCGGAAAGAACATTCAGCGAAGACGTAAAAATCACTATATACCAGCAAACCGGTTTTGCGCAGACAGAATCTTATGCGAAAGAATTAAGACATACGAATATAGCCGTTTATGTCGATGCGCAAGGGAAAAAGCCGGAAAAAGAAATAGAGCTGAGACTGCCTTATAATGAGTCCGACATAACGGAAATGGACGAAGACAGGCTGGGTATCTCAATGTATGACGAAGGAAAAAATGTGTGGATGCCGCTAAAGTCAAAGGTTGACAAGGAAAATAAGCTGGTAACGGTAAATACGGAATATTTGTCCGTATTTGCGATAATGGGAACGGCAAACGCTGTAAAAGCATTTGAGGATGTGAAATATTATCCCAACCCTATACGGCCGTCGAAGGGAGCGAATTATTCCAAAATGCATTTTTCAAATATTCCTGCAGGAACGCAAATAAAGATATATACATTGCTGGGGCAGACCGTGAGAAATTTGGAAGCCGACGCGGGCGGAACGGCAGTTTGGGACGGAAAAAATAATGCAGGCGAAAAAGCGGCCAGCGGAGTGTATATAGCGTATATGGAAGATAAAAACGGAAATAAAAAGAAAATCAAAATTGCCGTGGAAAGATAAAGTTTTGCTGTCATTGCGATGAAGAAAACGAAGTTTTCTGAAGAAGCAATCCACATATTAATTGTTTAATAAAGAGAAACATTATGAAAAAAATCATGCGGTTCTTGGCTATGTTTCTGCTGCTGGCGTTTCCCGCCGGAGAGGTTTATGCCGGTTCAAACGGCACTACTGCTTTGGCTTTTCTTGAAATGGGAGGCGGAGCAAGATATATAGGAATGGGAGGCGCAGGAACCGCCATAGCCGACGATTCTACAGCTATGTACTGGAATCCGGGGCTTTTAGCCTCAGCAGGAGTGAACTCTGTAGATTTTATGCACGCGATATATGTTGAAGAAACATTCTATGATTATGCTTCCATACTTATAAATATCGGAAAAAGGAGCGCGATCGGAGTATCTGCGCAATATTTTTCTGCGGGCGGCATAAACGCATTTGACGCAGACGGATATTCCATGGGGAACATAAATCCATACGATGCTGCCGCGGCTTTGGGATTCGGAGTGAATATAGGCGGTTTCGGGATCGGAGTCGCCGCAAAATACATACAATCCGAAATAATAAACGCCGCTAACGCATACGCGTTTAGCGCAGGATTAAGCTCGCCGCTTTTTTTTGACAGGCTTATGATAGGCGTTTCCGTCGTTGATATGGGAAAAGGAATAAAATACGACGCTGAGACCGAAAAACTTCCGACTGCTATAAGATTAGGAGCAGGTTTTTACGTTCTGCACAATCTTCTTCTTGCGGCGGATGCCGGCAAAACTGCGGACAGAGACATATACTACGCCGGCGGCGGCGAATATACATTAGAAATTTCGGAAGATGTAAACGTAATGTTCAGGGCAGGATACAATACAATACCGGAAAGCGAGGATCTGTCCGGGCTCAGCGCTGGCATTGGGTTTGAATATAAATATTTAATTTTAGATTATGCTTTTGTCCCCATGGGAAACCTCGGCGACACCCACCGCATTTCATTGACAATTTTTTGGTAAAGTTCAAAAGCTGCAGTTCGGCAAGGACAATGCAGCTCTGCATCCGCATAACGGCAAAGCTATTTTACCGTGCCTCGGAGTTTATACTGAATGCAGCAGAAGGACATTCGTGCCTCTATGCATCCGGTCTTGTTTTCCATTTCCTGTGGAACCAGAACCAGTGGTCGGGATGTTCTCTGACAATTTCTTCAAGCATTTGCGAATATTTTGTATTAACAATTTTTATCTTTTCTTCGTCATCAGCGGCATCGGCAAAAGGAATTTCCTGAAATTTAACTTTAACTTTTCCGTCGGGCTGCCTTATGCCGAAGGCCGATACCAGCGGGCTTCCCGCTTTTATTGCAAAAAGAGCGGGACCTTTCGGGGTCGAAGCCGGACGCCCGAAAAACGGCACAAAAACGCCCTGTTTTCCGGCATCCTGATCTGCAAGAATGGCAACGGTCTCATTTGCCCTTAAAGTTTTAAGTATATTTCTGAAAGCCATTTTATCGTCTTTGTCTATAGTTTTAAATCCCTTTTTTGTCCGTATGTCATTTATCATTTTATCCACAAGAGGATTCGACTGTTTCGCGACGATAACCGATATCGGGCGGCTCTTTGAAAAAGCCAGAGCTGTAAGCTCCCAATTGCCGAAATGCGCGGACATAAGAATCATCCCCCTCCCTCTCGACAAGACGCCGGTTATGACCTGTTCGTTTTCATAAACCATCATATCCTTTATCATATCGTCGGAAAGAACAGGGAAAAAAACCATTTCTATTACGGTTTTCATAAAATTTTTATATGTGTTTTTAGCTATTTGTTTTATTTCTTTTACGGATTTTTCGGGAAACGATATTGAGAGCATGCCGATAACGTGTTTTTTTCTTATCGGAACAAAATAATATATAAACGCGGCAAGAAACTGTCCTATTTTCAGGGCAAAAGAAAGCGGAAATAAGTACATAAAAAACATCGCTGCTTTCAGAAAGCTGTATTCAAGATAATTTTGGATTTTACTTCTTTTGGACACAATAACCTCAAATGACAGATAAAAAGCAATAGGTAATAGGTATTACGTTTCGGCTTTGCCGAAACTTGTTTATCGGTTTTCGTTTTGCGAAAACACCAAAACCTTTTACCTTTTACCTATTACCTATTATTTGCCTTTATACCTACATAAAAAGTTTTGCCAGCAGGCTCTTCTTAAAATCTATGGCTCTAAACTGACAAAGTTCATGGCAGCAAAAACAGCTTATGCATTTTTTATCTATTACAAAAGGTCTTTTTATGTCTTCTTTTATCTCGATCGCGTGTACGGGGCACGACTTTACGCAAAACATGCATCCGCCGCATTTGGATAAGTTAACTCTGGTTTTGACCCATAAAAATTTTCCTAAAATTCTTATAAACGATCTAGGAAACAAATCCAGTTTTATGGTATGCGGAAAACGGAAGTTCGACAAATCAAAATCGCCGGGAAGTTTGCCTATTATGGAAAGCCTGTTTAAATTGTCGGGAAAAATATTTAATTTTTTGAATATATGATTTTTCATAATATTTCCGCCGAGACTGTCAAATAAAAAAGCGTCAAGCATCATGGTATCGGAAGAAGCCGCGATCATTTCTATTTTTCTTATGTCTCCCGAACTCGGTCCGTTGCCTTCCATCCCTAAAATTCCGTCTACCAAAGTAAATCTTATTTTATTTTTCAAAAACAGATATATGTTTGCCAAAAGATGTCCGAAATCTTCATTTTTCGAAGCAAGTTTGTGATATTCAACTTTTCTAAGCCCGGGAATACAGCCGTACAAATTTTTTATTCCGGATGAAAAAGTCATAAGCGAATGGGTTTTCAATTTAGGAAGATTTATTATCCCGTCGCAGTCTAACACAATGTTCGAAAATAAAACCTTTTCGACATTTACGTCGTTAATATCAATTTCTTTTGCGCCGGCGGCTTCAAAACTGACAATTTCAACCCCTTCTTCTTTACAAACCTGCGTCATGCCCGTTACGTCCCAAAGCTCTTTAATATTGGTATGCGCCGCTCCGCCGGGGCTGTCCCCCACAACAGGAACCGCGCCTGCTTTCTTAACAAGCTGTATAACAGCTCTTACAATTTCAGGATGAGTCGTAACGGCCTTATCCGGAGTTTTTGGGCTCAAAAGATTCGGCTTTACCAATATTTTTTCACCGGGTTTAACAAAAGAAGAAATACCGCCGAGAAGATTTACGGCTTCTTTGACGGTGATGTTGGCATTATCATAATCTTTGCATTTAAGCAGGCTTATTTTCGTCATCATTGAGCGGCCGCCTCCTCGATATTGTCATCTTGTTTATTCATTCTTACGGAAATAATTTTGGATACGCCCTGTTCTTCCATTGTTACTCCGTAAAGAACATCGGCCATTTCCATAGTGCGTTTGTTATGCGTTACTACTAAGAACTGCGTTTTTGAAGCAAACTCTTTCACCATGGCAATATATCTTCCTATATTTGCGTCGTCCAGAGGAGCGTCGACTTCGTCAAGAATACAGAAAGGCGAAGGCTTGGCCATAAAAAAAGCAAACAGCAAAGCAACAGCCGTCAAAGCTTTCTCTCCTCCGGAATAAAGCGATATGTTTTGAAGCTTTTTTCCGGGAGGCTGCGCAAATATGTCAATTCCGCTTTCCAGAAGATTATTTTCGTCGGTAAGCATAAGGTCAGCTTCGCCGCCGCCGAAAAGTTTTCTGTAAAGCTCTTTAAAATTTTCTCTCACAACGTCAAAAGTCTTTTTAAAATTCTCTATGGTTGAAACGTTTATCTTTCTTATAACTTCATGAAGATCGTCTTTGGCTTTAAGCAAATCCTGCTGCTGCGTTAAAAGAAAATTGTACCTCTGTTCCAAAGCGTCATACTCTTCCTGGGCTGCAAGATTTACCGAACCCAGAGATTCCATTTTCCTTTTGATTCTGTTTATCTCTTCGTGATTTACTTCAATGCCGTCAAAATTATTTTTGATCTCTTCATACGGTTTGCCGTAAGTTTCAACAAGACGTTTTTCCAAATCATTTCTCTGATACTCAAAGTTTTTCAAATCGATCTGCATGGCGTTCATTTCAGCGTTTAAATCGTCGACTTTCCCTCTCATTTCATGCCACGCGTTTGTTTTTGCGTCTATATCGTCCTGAAGTTTCTGTCTGTCGTTTAAAGAAATTTGAATCAATGCCTCTTTTTGCGCCTGCTCTTCATAATGCTGCCGGATCTTGACCGTCTCTGTCTCCTGAGTCGTTAAAAGTTCCGCAAGTTTATTTTCATTTTCGGCGGTTTTATTTACGGCATATTCGATCTGCCGTTTTATATTGGCAATATTGTCAGCGATATACTGCTGCCCTTTCTGCTTATTTTCCATTTCGCCGGCTTTTTTGTCCCACGCGCTTCTTGCGTCCATCATAAGAGGAGCAATCGTTTCTTCTTCCTGCCTTACTGCCGCAATATCGTTTTCTATATTTTTAAGCTCGTCGTAAAGTCCGTTTTCTTCATCGTCAATTCTTGCAAGCTGCCCGTCAAAAACGGATATTTTTTCATTAAATGATCCGAGTTCCGAACTTTTAGCGTTTATTTCCTCTTTATGCTTATTTATTTCTTCGACGGTATTTTTAATGTCGTTTCTTTTTTCTTCGATTTGCGCATATTTGCTTTCAAGCTGCGTTTTGATTTTTACCGCGTCAAATCCGAATCTTTCTTTTTCAAGCCTTGAATTTATCTGATACTCGTTTATATTGTCTATCTCAGCCTGAACGGAAGCGGCTGAATCAATAAGTTCGGCGCTTTTTTCCTGAAGTTTTTTTATCTGCTCTTCAATCAAGACCGGTTTTTCAAAAGAAGTTTTTCCGCCGCCCTGAACTATGACGTTTCCGTAAACTTTGCTTCCGGAAACTATGGCATTGGCGCATATAAATTTTATTAATTTTTCATTTTCGGGAGAATATCTGATATATTTTATGAGCTCGGTAAACCCCATAGGCAAACCCATCGCCGAAGAAAACTGCCCGTCCGGAATTTTTTCCTCGACAATAAAAGAAAGCCTGCAAAGCCCGTTATCTTCCAGAAACTTTATCGCTTCTTCGGCTTTTGCAGCCGTAGCGCAAACGAGATAATTAAGTTTCTCGCCGAGCGCCGAAGCTATAAGCTCGTTCTTATCGCCGTCGGAATCCATAAGGCTGCTTACCGGACCTCTTGCTATCCCTAAATTTAAAACGGTCCTGATTGCCGAACGCATCGGATCCTGCTGGTCAAACTCGCGCAATGTGGCCGTTCTCGACTCGTTTGAAGCGATATTTTCTTTTAACCGCGCAAGTTTTGTTTCAAGCTCGTCGAGTTTTGCTTCGTTTTCAGCCACGGTTTTATTGATCTCTTCTTTTTTCGATTCAAAAGAAAGGAGAGATTCTTTTGACGCGGCAAGTTCCGATTCGATTCTCGCTATTTCTGTATTTGTTGGTTCGATCTCGCTTTCCAATCTTGCGATTATTCTCTGCAAAGACGCGGTTTCGGCGTCCAAATGTATTTTAGTTTCCGAAAATTCGGCTTTGGAATTTATCTGCGCTTCTTTTTCGCTTTCAAGCTCCGAAAGTCTGGAACGTATTGCAGTTTCCCTTGCTTCTATTTCAAAAAGCTTTGATTTGACCGAATTATACTGCCGTTCTTTCTCTTTATATATCCGCTCAAGATCCGCAGTTTCCGCGGCAAGAGAACCGTCGTCGGTATTAATGGAATTGAGCTGCTCTTCATACTGCGCGGCTTTTTCCCGGTTTATCTCCGCTTCCGCGGCAAGCCTTTCCTGCTCGGTCCTTATTTCCGTTTCTCTCTGCGCCGAATGCTGTATTATCTGGTCGGCAATGCCTATCTGCGTTTTTATTTCGCTCAAATCTCTGTTAAGACTCACATACAGTTCATTTTTTTCGTCAAGACTTAAACGTATCTCCTGAATGCCGGCATCAAGCTGGTTTGCCACCGTATTATTTGTTTCAAATTCTTTTATTTTGGGGTCTAAATCTTTTTTGATCCTGTCGATTTCATTATTTCCGTAGGTAATATGCTGCACCAAAGCCGCGATTTCGTATTTCGCAAGCTCTTCCTGATATTTTTTATACTGTTTTGCTTTTTTTGCGGCTATATCCAAAGCGGTTATCTGCTGCTTATGTATCGCCAAAGCGTCCGACAAACGCCCCATGTCGGTATCTATTTTTTCAAGGCGGCGCAGCGTCTCTTCTCTTCTTACTTTATATTTCGCGACTCCGGCGGCTTCTTCAAAAAGTTCTCTTCTGTCTTCGGGTTTTGCGGTAGTAAGAAAATCAACTTTTCCCTGCTCAATAATGGAGTATCCGTCGGAACCGATACCGGTATCCAAAAACATGTCTCTTATGTCTTTAAGCCTGCACTGGGTTTTATTGATAAAATATTCGCTCTCGCCGCTTCTGAAAAGCCTTCTTGTTACAATTACTTCCGAATAATCTATCGGCAGAACATTTTGAGAGTTGTCAAACGTAAGAGCAACTTCCGCCATGCCGGTAGTTGCTCTCGTCTGAGTGCCGCCGAAAATAACTTCCTGCATTTGGGAACTTCTCATTGATTTCGCGCGCTGCTCTCCGAGACACCAGCGTATGGCGTCCGCTATATTTGATTTGCCGCAGCCGTTAGGCCCTATAATTCCGGATACTCCTTTTTCAAAGCCCAAAACCGTCCTGTCGGCAAATGATTTAAAACCGCATACTTCTACTTTTTTTAAATACATCTTTTTTCCTTGTAATAACAAAAAAATCTGGAGTGTGAAGTTAACCCCTCACTTCAAACTCCGTATTAGAAACTCGGAAGCTAGGGTGTGTGGACATGAATTACGCGTACTAAACAAAAAAAGGAAACTACGGCTGTTTTGTATTCGCCGTTGATTCGTAATTGGGTCTCTCTAAAAATCTATCTAAAGTGGTGTCATTCCCGAAATTTGTTATCGGGAATTCACGTTGCTTTTTTATCGACGACAACAGCAAACATGGATTCCCGTTTTCACGGGAATGACCGACGTAGGCAGGGTTATTAGAGAGACCCTATAGTAATTTGCAATTCGTAATTGTCGTTTAATATTCTTCGGGAGAAAGTCCCTCGTAAGCGTTTCTCAGCCTTTCTTGATAATCGCTGTCTTTATCC
>JGI24702J35022_10000151_pt1 | contig 35709 bp, 29 predicted proteins | sample TergutTh196P4_FD_35022 | JGI IMG/M metagenome (IMG submission 35022) | reverse complement strand
CGCCGTTTCGACCCTTTTGCCAATAGGCGGCGTCGGCGGGATTTCTTTTCCCTCTATCAGCGCCTCCGCTTGCTGGAAGAGCCATGGGTTGCCGAACGCTCCACGCCCAACCATTACCATGTCTGCGCCCGTGTATTTCAGGATCCTCGCTGCGTCCTCCGCCGTGAAGACGTCGCCGTTAGCTAGGATCGGAATATCGATGGCGCTCTTGACGTCACGTATGATATCCCAATCGGCTTTACCAGAGTACATTTGGGTGCGTGTCCGACCGTGGAGGGCTATAGCTGACACGCCGGCGTCCTGAGCCATTCGTGAAAACTCGACGGCGTTGACGCTGCCCTTGTCCCACCCCTTGCGTATTTTGACAGTAACGGGGCAGTCCACGCTTTCCTTTACGGCCTTTATAATCCTCATAGCCTTGTCCGGGTCGCGCATCAACGCGCATCCGTCGCCGCTCCTCACAACTTTGCCGACGGGGCATCCCATGTTGATATCAATGAAATCCGCTCCGGAAATCTCAAGAGCCAAAGCGGCAGCTTCCGCCATGCAGCCTGCGTCGCTCCCAAATATCTGCGCGCCTGCAGGATGTTCGCCATCGCCTAAACGCAGAAGTCCGCGCGTTTTACCGTCTTGGTAAACCAATGCTTTGGCGCTGACCATCTCCGTATACGTAAGGCCTGCCCCAAACTGGCGGCACACAGTCCTAAACGCGAGGTCGGTCACCCCTGCCATCGGGCCTAAAGCAAGTTTTGAGTCTATTTTGATGTGATCTATCAACAAATCATCATATGCTCCTCTTCAGTAATTCCAATATGTATATATTTTATAATGCAGTCAGCTAACACTTTGCGCTTCGCGCCCCAATGACTTCTCCCAAGTCTTTTCCGTCTGTTTCCGCAGAAAATCGCGCATCAGCGCAATGTCCTCGTCTGTGTCGTACCGCTCTAAAGCGGCGTAATAAACAGCCTTGTCTTCTTCATAGACGATCAATGGTGGATGGTCATGCAGCATTAAAAAATAATTTAACAACGTCCGCCCCACTCGCCCGTTGCCATCTGCAAACGGATGAATATGCTCAAACCGCGCATGGAAATAGGCAGCGGCTGTTAATATATCGCCATCCGCGACCGTTTTTACGCACCAGCTTTGCCACAGCGCAGCAGCTTGTTCATATAGGCTCATTGAATCAACCCCAGCATAGTTTTCGACAGCTTGCCTGCCGTCCCCATAAAGAACCACTCGCGGCGAGCAAGGTGCAAATCTCCACCGATAAATACATTATACACCAAATCGAACTGAAACGGGAAAAATTTACAGCAGCAGAAAACTTTAGCGCTTTAAAGGGCAATTGTGCCAAAATGGCACAATACCTAGAACCGACTCCTTGTATACTCTATTCGCCAAGATTTCTCTTTACGGAGTAATAATAATCAAGCGCCTTGTTGAATTCTTCCTTCGAGAATTCAGGCCAAAGCAATTCGGAAAAATATAGTTCGGAATATACAGTCTGCCACGGCAGGAAATTGCTCAGCCGCCTATTTCCGGCGCCGCCTGTCCTAATAACTAAGTCTACATCGGGGATTCCGCGAGTATCGAGATATGACGATAAAACCTCTTCGGAAATCCCATCGGGCGTCAAGGAGCCGGTCATGAGGTCAGATGCTAACTTTTTTACAGCCCTTATGATTTCATCCCTGCCGCCGTAGCTCAGAGCGATCTGGACATACAAGTCGCCGCAATCCTTGGTACGCGCTTCGGCGTCCTCAATTATCGACAGCGTCTTGGCGTCATACCTGCTCCGCTCGCCGATAACCCTAAGCTTGATCCCATTTTCGAGGCACCGCTCGATCTTTTCTTTGAAAAACCGCTCTAAAAGGCCAAATATATGCAAAACTTCAATTTGGGAGCGTTTCCAGTTTTCTGTGGAAAAAGCGTAGACAGTCAGATAGCCCACGCCTGCGTTCCCGCACCAGTCGCAAGTATCGGCAAATACGTCGGCGCCCCTGTCATGGCCCTGAAACGACGGGAGTCCATTAGCGCTTGCCCACCGTCTATTGCCATCCATGATGATCCCGATATGCTCCAATGTACTCATAGCGCGCCCTCCTCATTAACTATATCTGTTCAGGGGGTATCCAAAAAACTCGCAATGGTTACAGGCTCCGCGCACAAGTTTTGCAAATAATACAAGTTTTCACCGCTGTACTAGCGCGTTGGCTGTAACCAGCCTGTGTTTTTGGATACCCACTGAACAGCCTCCCCGCAACTCAATAATTCCTGCCGATGAGGTAATCTATCATCCCACTCAGGATCGACTGATATTCCGGGTCGATCAGGTCGCTTGTGATGAGCGCCCTGCCGCGCCCTGATAGACGCTGGATTTCATTTTCAGCGTATTCTTTCGCGCCGGTTTCATCAAAAAGCTTTCGGATGATCCCGAGGTCGGAGTCATCGGCGCTCTGTTTGCCGTAATGCTTGTCTAACAACATCCTTTGCTGCTCGTTTGCGTTCTTATAGGCATAGCCATATAAAAGAGTCTGCTTATTTTCCATTATATCAGATAATACGGATTTACCCAAAACTTCTCTACTTGAGTATATCCCGAGCAAATCGTCTTTGATTTGGTACGCTATCCCCAACGGTATCGCGATGTCCCGGAGCAGCCCGACCAATTCGTCGCACGCGCCGCCGCATACAGCCCCAAGCATGATCGGTCCCACTAGAGTGTACCATGAAGTTTTGTATTCGTAAATTCGTGATACTATGCTAATATAATCGTCATAGTTGTCTAAGATAGAGGGCTTCTCAAATGGAAGCACTGTATCCATAATTTCACCTTTGCAGGTGGTAGCAAGAATTTCCGAGTATAGGCTATAAATCTTTGCCAGAACGTGGCTATCTGCTTTACACTTTGACAGGAATTGATACGACAGGAAAAACCCGTAATCGCCTATGCACATAGCGCGGGAAATGCCAAAATGGTTGACGTCCGCTTCAGATACGTCAGGCGTGTTCATTTTTTCTGCCATACTTTTGGCCGACTCGACATGGATCGTGGTTTTGCCCCGCCGCGTATCGCCTTTGTCAATAATGTCGTCATGGATCAGCACTGAGGTCTGGAACAGCTCGTAGCCAACGGCGATGGGCAGAAAATTGCTGCTGACGCCATGTGAGGCTATTTTCTCGCCAAGCTTTATCATTGCGCCGCGTACCCGCTTCCCGCCTTCGTTTTGCTTACGGAGGTCTGCAAGCGCGGATTGCGTGAACGGATGATTCGGCGTCCGCGAGATATGATCATCAAAAAAGCACTGACAAGCGTCGTCTATTTCCGCCCTCGCGCTTTCAATGAATTCAAGAAACAATAGATAATCGCGAGCGGCATGGATCACCTCGTCTGGCGTCGACGCGCTGGCTGTCAGGCCGATAGTCGGATTACCCCGGAGCATTCCAGCTATTTCCGGCTTATCCGCCAATTCGAAAAACGATTCTATAAAAGGGGGATTGTTGGGCGGCGGGGATACAGCGAAAAGGGAAGTGATGGGATAAGTGTCTTTGTTTACTGAGCGGCACCGATTATATAGCCTTATAGAGTTTGAGCTTTCGCTGTCCCCTATGACAAACATGATGTCGGATGAAGAGGCGATATCCTCCGCCATTTCCTCGCGACTACGTATTACGCCGCAAAGCGTGTCATATATTTCGGCTGAGGGATTTATCGACAGGATGTGAGCTGTAATGTCGCGCCATGAAGAATGGTCGCATGTAGTCTGCGCCACGACGCATACCTTTTCCGACAAGTCAACGTCAACTAAATCAGATATGTCCTCGGCGACGGTGGCAGGGACGCAGCACCATCCCGCAATTCCGGCGACTTCAGGGTGCTTTTTATTTCCGACAATAACGACTTTATATCCCTTGGAACTTTTTGCGCTGACAATTTTATGTATTTTTTTCACTCTTCCACAAGTGTAGTCTCTGATGTCGGCGTTTTTGCTTTTCAATATGTTTTCTACCGCACGTGGAACTCCATGCGCGCGGATGGCTACGACAGCCCCGTCGGGGATCGCGTCTATTTGTTCGGGTTTGTCCGGTTCGACGAGGCAATAACCTTTTTCGCGGAAGCGGCGCATTACATGCGCGTTGTTCACCAAATCCCCATACAGATANACCTGCCCTCCNGCAANTATGAGTTCATGCAGTTTTTCCGCGCCCTCAACAGCGCGTCTGACTCCGTCGCAAAAGCCGGATTCATTCATAAATCTCAGCATAAAGGTGAACCTCTCAACACAAAGATATACCTTTCATCTTCAAAAACAGCATTAGCGCCGCAGCGTCGGCAGGGGAGACGCCGGGGATCCTCGTCGCCTGCCCGAGGTTGCGCGGCCTCACGGCGGCGAGTTTTTGGCGAGCTTCAATACGCAGCCCTCGCAATGAGGCATAGTCAATATTCTCTGGGATAATGTATTCTTCCATCCTTGCGAGTTCTTCAAGCTGGCGCTTTTGCCGCTCTATATAGCCTTCATATTTTATTGATATTTCAGCTTGTTCCCGCACAGCGTCAGGCAAATGCGGCGCGTGGATATCGAGGCTCGCTATATCGCCATAATATAGCCTCGGGCGGCGGAGTAGCGACGCAAGGCTCACTCCAGTCTTCACTTCTGGCATGCAGTGTGATTCAAGGAGCTTCGACAGACCGTCCGACGGTGGGAGGAACGTCGTCTCAAGGCGCCTAATCTCGCTGCTCGCAAGTTCGTACTTTTCCAGCACCCGGCGGTGACGTTCGTCAGATACGAGGCCAACGCGGTTTCCAAAATGCGACATCCTAATATCGGCGTTGTCCTGCCTGTGGAGCAGTCTATACTCGGTGCGGGACGTCATCATCCGATACGGTTCGTCCGTCCCTTTCGTAACGAGGTCGTCGATCAAAGCGCCGATATAGCCATCGCTACGGCGTATGACGAGAGGTTCTTCGCCCTTAAGTTTCAACGCCGCGTTAACGCCGGCAACATAGCCTTGTACAGCCGCTTCCTCATACCCGGAAGAGCCGCAAAACTGGCCCGCACCATATAGACCGGGGAGTTTTTTGCTCTCCAGCGTTGGCAGAAGCTCCAGTGGATCTACGCAGTCATACTCGATCGCGTATGCAGGGCGCATGATTTCAGCGCGCTCCAACCCCTCGACAGAGTGGATCATTTTATGCTGCACTTCTTCTGGCATGGATGACGAAAAACCCTGCAAATAGAGTTCCTCAGTGTTGAGGCCCATCGGCTCTATGAACAGTTGGTGCCTTTTTTTATCGGCGAATCGCACGACCTTGTCCTCGAACGAAGGACAGTAACGCGCGCCGGTTCCATTGATCACGCCCGAATACATAGGGCTTCTGTGCAGGTTTTCTCGGACGATGCTGTGTGTGCGCTCGTTTGAATAAGTAAGCCAGCACGAGGCGCGGTTGACAAGGACTTTGGTTGTTTCGAACGAAAAAGGCTGCGGTGGCTCGTCTCCAGGTTGCTGCTCCATTTTTGAAAAATCCACGCTCCGCGCGTTGATGCGCGGAGGCGTCCCTGTTTTGAAACGCTGGAGCCGCAATCCCAACGCTCTGAGCCTGCCGCCCAGCACCGTCGCCGCGAACATACCGTCCGGACCGCCTTCCCTGATGGCCTCGCCGACGATAGTCCTTCCCGAAAGGTAGGTGCCTGTGCAAACGATGACGGCGCGGCAACTGAAGACCGCGCCCGTCTGCGTTTCGACATACGCGACGATGCCGTCTGCGACGCCAATATCGACAATCTCTGCTTGTCGAAGCGCAAGGTTTTCCTGCCGTTCAAGTGTGTGTTTCATTATACTTTGATATTCGCGCCTGTCCGCCTGCGCACGAAGCGAGTGGACAGCGGGGCCTTTTCCACGGTTGAGCATACGGAACTGTATGCACGCCCTGTCGGCGCACCTCGCCATTTCCCCGCCAAGCGCGTCTAGCTCACGGACAAGATGCCCCTTGCCGGTTCCGCCAATAGACGGGTTGCATGGCATATTGCCCACAGCGTCGAGGTTAATGGTAAAGCATATGGTTTTCATGCCAAGGCGAGCGGCGGCGAGCGCGGCCTCGATTCCAGCATGCCCCGCGCCGATGACGGCGATATCGAATTGCCCAGCTTCAAAACTCATAATGCTCATCCCTGATGACGCGGCAGAACGCGGCGTAAAAACTGGCCCGTATAGCTGCGCTCGCATAACGCGGCCGCTTCGGGAGAACCCTCGAACAGAATTTCGCCGCCGGCGTCTCCGCCCTCGGGACCCAGATCGATGATATGGTCGGCAGTCTTTATCACATCGAGATTATGCTCGATTACCACTACTGTGTTTCCCGCGTCGGTAAGCCGGTTGAGTACGTCTATCAGCCTGTGGACATCCGCTGTATGTAGGCCGGTCGTCGGTTCGTCAAGCACATAAAACGTACTGCCTGTCGAGCGCTTGCTGAGTTCTGACGAGAGCTTCACGCGTTGCGCTTCGCCGCCGGAGAGCGTCGTGGAGGGCTGGCCGAGCTTCACATATCCAAGCCCAACGTCGACCAGCGTTACGAGCCTTTGCCTGATTTTTGGAAGGTTTTCAAAAAACTCAAGCGCTTCGTCCACAGTCATATCAAGCACTTCGTTGATATTTTTGCCCTTGTAGCGCACCTCAAGTGTCTCACGGTTGTAGCGCTTGCCTTTGCAGACATCGCACGGCACGTAAATATCGGGCAAAAAATGCATTTCGATTTTGATCAAACCATCGCCGGAACACGATTCACAGCGCCCGCCCCTGACGTTAAACGAGAAGCGCCCTGATTTATACCCCCGCGCGCGCGCATCCTGCGTCGAGGCGAACAAGTCGCGAATGTCGCTGAAAACGCCTGTGTACGTGGCTGGGTTTGAACGCGGGGTGCGTCCGATCGGAGACTGGTCGATATCGATGACCTTGTCCAAAAACTCCATGCCTTCGATCGAATCATGTTTGCCGGCGCGTTTTTTCGAACCGTTAAGTCCTGCCGAGAGGGCTTTGAAAACGATTTCGTTTATAAGCGACGATTTGCCGCTGCCAGAAACGCCCGTAACGCACGTCATGACGCCGAGCGGTATGGATACGGTTAGGTTTTTCAGGTTGTTCTCGCTTGCTCCACGCACGACGAGGCGCTTCCCGCTACCGTGTCTGCGCGATCGCGGCACTGGGATGCTCTTTTTCTTGCTCAGATATTGCCCTGTAACGGATTCTTCGCAAGACATTATCTCGCTGGCCGTACCGGCGCAGACGACTTCGCCGCCATGGACGCCGGCACCGGGGCCTATGTCTACGATGTAATCGGCGTCGAGGATTGTCTCCTCGTCATGTTCGACGACAAGAAGCGTGTTGCCCAGGTCGCGCAGGCGCTTGAGCATATTGAGCAGCTTGATGTTGTCGCGTTGGTGCAGGCCGATCGACGGTTCATCCAAAATATATAGGACGCCCACCAGTGACGAGCCGATTTGCGTGGCAAGCCGTATGCGCTGGCTCTCGCCGCCGGACAAGCTCCCTGCCTGGCGGCTGAGCGTGAGGTATTCCAGACCTACGCTACGTAAAAAACCAAGGCGTTCCCGTATCTCTTTTAGTATACGGCGGGCGATCATCTCGTCTTTTTCAGACAGCGTGAGACCTTCGAAGAACCCAAGTGAGCGCGAGATTGGCATTTCTGTGAAGGCGGCGATGTTTATCCCGCCCACGGTAACAGCCAGGACCTCTTTTTTCAGGCGGCGACCACCGCAATCGGGGCAGGGGTGTTCAGCCATGTAAGTCTCAAGTTCCCAGCGCATCGACATGCTCTGCGTTTCCCTGTATCGTCGCTCGATATTGTTAACAATCCCCTCAAAAGGCTGGGTGAGGACGCCCTTCCCGCGCGGCTGGTCGTAGTAAAGCTGCAATTTTTCCCCGTTTGTGCCAAAGAGGATAACGTTCACGACCTCTTCAGGAAGATCTTTTATCGGTGTACTCAGCTTGAATTTATACTTTTTCGCAAGAGCCTCGAAATACATCTTGGCTATGCCGTCGTTCTTGACATTGCCCCATCCAGAAGCGGAAATGCCGCCGTCTTCGATCGATAGCAAGGGGTTGGGCATGATCAGCGCCGGATCGACGCGGAGCTGCGTACCGAGCCCTGTGCAGGAAGGGCAGGCGCCGTAAGGGTTGTTAAACGAAAATAGCCTCGGCGTCAGTTCCTCGATCGAAACGCCGCAGTCTTCGCACGCATAGTTTTGCGAGAACAGCATATCCTGGTCCTGTCCGACAATATCTATTATCAAAAGCCCGCCCGCAAGCGCGAGAGCCGTCTCGACCGAGTCTGTTAGACGACGCGATATATCCTCTTTTATCACGAGGCGGTCTACTATCACTTCAATGTTGTGTTTTTTGTTTTTGTCCAGCTTGATGTCCTCAGTCAGGTCATAAACGCTCCCGTCGACGCGGACTCGCACGTACCCGCTTCTCCGGGCGTCGTCGAATACCTTCTGGTATTCCCCCTTACGCGAGCGGATCACGGGCGCCATGACCTGTATCCTCGTGGCTTCGGGCAATGCCATAACGCTGTCGACGATCTGATCTACCGACTGCTGGGTTATCTCTTTGCCGCAGATATGGCAGTGCGGTACGCCAATACGCGCCCATAGAAGTCGCAGATAGTCGTACACTTCGGTAACAGTGCCGACAGTGGAGCGCGGGTTGCGGCTCGTCGTCTTCTGGTCTATTGAAATCGCGGGCGACAAGCCTTCTATGTAATCGACGTCAGGTTTTTCCATCTGTCCCAGAAATTGGCGCGCATAAGCCGAGAGCGACTCGACATACCTTCGCTGTCCCTCAGCATATATTGTGTCAAAAGCGAGCGACGATTTGCCGCTGCCGGATATACCAGTCATCACAACAAGCTTGTCGCGCGGGATCTCAATATCTATGTTTTTTAAGTTATTCTCCCTCGCGCCCTTAATAAAAATATTATTCCGCATTCGATATCCGCTTTCTTTCACTAACTGTTCAGAGTCATCCAAAAACTCGCAATGGTTACAGGCTCCGCACACTAGTCTTGGCCAATAACGCAAGTTTTCACCACTGTACCAGTGCGTTGCCTGTAACTAACCTGTGTTTTTGGACGACATTGAACAGTTACTTTCTTTCGCTAACTTATGGTACCAATTCTCCGTATGGCGTAGCTAAAACCGTCACTTCCGATATGAAATAGTAGTCGAATATCTTTTTCGCGATATCCGTGACGGCGGCGCCGGACCCACCCTTTTCAATGACAACTGAAATTGCTATTTCCGGATTGTTAGCCGGCGCGTAGCAGACGAAAACGGCGTTATTGATATCCTGCTCGTCGACCTGTACGGTTCCTGTCTTCGCGGCGACCTTGATAGGATAGTTGCTGAAAGCTGAACTTGCGGTACCTCTACGCCCTGTCGAAACTGCCTTCATGCCTTCTTGAAGTATCCCGACATATTCCTTTTCTTCAATTTCATTTAGCACCTCCGGTTCGTGCGCATAGAGAAGTTCAGTAAAATCCGAACTCTTGACTCTACGCAAGATCGAAAGCGAATGCAAGGTCCCGCCGTCGGCTATTGTGGCGGCGTAATTTGCGAGTTGGACTGGCGTAAAACGATTTTCCCCTTGCCCGAACGATGTCATTAGCGTGTCGGCGACATGCCAAGCGTCGTTGAGCACTCGACGCCTCCACTCAGGTGTCGCGAGAACACCAGTGGCTTCGGATATCTGAAGTCCTGTACTGCGTCCAAGTCCGAAATCCCGCGCGGTGTCCGCCAGGATATCCGCCCCCGCCAGCGCGCCGCCGGCGAACCTGTCCGCGACAGTGATGAAAAAGTAGTTGCACGAACATTCCAGAGCGCCTACCACATTGACATACCCGTGCGTAGTTCCATACCCTGAATAAATCCAGCAGGACGGCGCGTAACCTTCATCCGCCCATTTTGTGTACTTGCCCGCGTCGTATATCTCCGAATGCCTGGTTATTATACCATGCCTCAATCCAGCGAAAGCCGTGATCATCTTGAACGTCGAACCTGGGCTGTAACGGCCTTGGGTAGCACGGTTGAGCATTGGCCAGTCCGGGTCGGAGTTCAAAAGTGCAATATCCTCTGACAGCGTGGCGGGGTTAAATGTTGGAAAAGACGCTGCTGCGAGTAGCTCGCCTGTCTGGACGCTGGTCACTACGACGGCGCCACCGGGTATTTTGTCAAGCCCCGCGTCTTCTCGCGTCCGATTGACAGATTCGATAAACGCGCGCAATTCCTGCTCCACAGCCATCTGGAGATCGATATCTATAGTTAAGTATATATGCTTCCCAGGTTCCGGTTCCTGCTCCGTCACTACGTCCAAAACTGTACCGTCAGCGCTCGTTCGCACTGTCTGCTTTCCCGGGACGCCGTGAAGGAGATATTCAAACGCCAGTTCGGCGCCGATTTTTCCGACCAACGCGTCCATCGGGTAGTCCAGTTTTTTATAAGTCTCGTATTCCGTATCAGAAATGGGTCTGATATATCCAAGCAAATGCGCGGCGTATGTTGTATGGTATTCGCGCACATAGTTGCTTTCAACGTTTACCCCCGTCAGTTTGCGTTCTTCAATTATCGTGACAAAATCGGAACTCACGTCGCCGGCGAACACATAAGGCGCGATGCTTCCGATGATGGCCCTAATCTCAAGCTCATATCGCACGCCAATGATAAGGCGCGCTTCCAATATCCCTATTGTATAATCGATTTTGTAATGTGTGCGCATCCAGCTAAGCAGGTCGGAGGATGTTATTTCAGGATCAAGTGAAAAATACTCCAGATATGTATTAAGCCTACCGCGCTGAGATGAGGTCATGTCAGAAATGAATTCAAACGGCGCGCCACGCGTGATCGGGAATGTATCGTTATATGGGATTTCCTTTCCCATTGTTATATATATGAGATCCTGGATGACCGCGTTCCTGTCCGGGTCCAGCAACAGAGCAGTCCTGTTGAGCATGATGTTATATGAGGGCCTGCCAGAAGCGAGAAGAATCCCATTACGGTCATATATGTTGCCGCGCGCCGCAGACAGGACAAGATTGCTGGTAAAGGTTCGCTGCGGTTGTGACTCGGTGTCGGCAGCACTCGTTTCATATATCTGTATCTTGAAAAGCTCAAATACATATGTTGCGACCAACACAGCCATAAGGGCGAAAACCAAGCCCACCCTAAGTGGTTTATACATTCGTTGCATGGCACGTATCCTTTCTTGCCAATTATGGCGCTATAGCGGTCTCCCGGACGGCGACACGCGTTGCGCGCGCTTACCGAGCGCTTGGACGAAGAACCAGATGGGCAGACTAAACAGCAAAGAGTAAATGGTTTGCCTGATGGCTGTCGACGTCAACGGCTGAATTGGAATGCCCTGTAAAAACACTAATGGGAACATCTGCATGAGCGCTGAGATTATTAGCGCGGCGATACAGCTGAGAAAATAAGTAGCGAAACTGCGTGCGATTATCGTATCAGCCAGAGCGCCGGCGACAAGGCCTAAAACAGTGAGCAGAACGGTAAACGCGCCGACCGGTTCGTTTAATGAGACATCGCAAAAAATCCCGGCGAACAATCCCATGATCCCCCCTGCGTCGCGACCTTCATATACAGCTACGCCGGTACTGACGATCGGGAGTATGAGCGGGGTAAGTCCCGTCAGCCTTAGATACGGGAAAATCATGCTTTGGAAAATATAAACGGCTATTAGCAGTAACGCGTGGAGAACCACTGAAAATAAAAGCGTATGTTTTTTCATGTCATTTCAAATCTTATCTTATCATAACCTAACCGGAGTTTTCAGGTTCTCCCCGATTAGCGTTTTCGAAACTAGTTATAACGAACACATATGACATCGTATCGATATCGCGCATAGGTTTTACTGTCGCGTACCTCCCGATGCCGCTATTGTGCCGAAAAACCTCAACCACCTCGCCAACGACCAGCCCCTCGGGGAAAACGCCCCCGACTCCTGATGTGACGACCGTGTCTCCTGGTAGAACGACGAGTTTGTCGTCAATATAATCAAGCATCAATAAGCCAGAACGCATGAGTGAAAAATCTCCCTTGATAGTCGCGGTGCCCTCGCCGTCTCCGACGAAAGCCCCGGCGGAAAACTTAGTATCAAGTATTGTGATGACAGTCGAAGACGTCGCGTTGACTTCGGAAACCTGGCCAATCAGCAACCCGTACTCAGTCGCCACTCCGTTTCCTTGAGCGACGTTAGAATTTGCGTAACCTTTGTCGATAGTGAATGATGACGACCAGTTACCCACATTTGGCCTTTCGACCAATGCCTGTACATGTTCATACCCCGTATGGAGTTCCTGAAACTCAAGCAGTACGCGAAACCGCTCGTTTTCCGCCTTAAGATCATTGGCTTCGCGATAGTTTCGTTCGCGTTCGGTCAGGGTTCTAAGAACTCTCTCGTAGTCGGCCATGAGATTGTCGTATCTGTATATTGAACTGTAAATACTCTCGAATACTCTCGCTATATTTGACGCAAGGGTACGAATCGGCCTTGAGACGACGCCGGCGATGCCTGTGACAGGCCCGGTGCTGTTGAAAACGTTTACAGATATGATAGTAGTGATGGCGATAATAACCGCGATAGAAGCAATGAAAACCGACCTTCTTGTGAAGAGAATTTTCATAATACAACTCCAAATTCTCTGAGCATCATTGCCAAACGGTACAGAGGTAAACCCATTACATTAAAGAAATCGCCCTCGATCCGTTTAACAAAAATCGCGCCGCGCCCCTGAGCCGCGTATGCTCCTGCTTTGTCCATTGGTTCGCCCGATTTAACATACTGCGATATCTCGTCTTCAGAAATTTCCCGGAAAAACACGTCAGTTCTTTCAACTGCGGTGGTACAAGTCGCGTTTCTCAAAAGAGCGACGCCTGTATATACCGAGTGACGCCGCCCGGACAGTTTTTTGAGCATTTCTGCGGCTATATCAGGGCCGTCAGGCTTACCAAGCGGATGCCCGTCAAGATATACAAGCGTATCCGCCGCGATGATTATATCATTATTTTCGCATAAATGCGAGATGTTTTTTGCTTTTTGCGAGGCGACCGCCTGAACCGTCAGTTCTGGAGACAGGCTTGCGTTTATCTCCTCCTTGCTTTTATCCGGTATTACCTTAAAATCTTTAAGTCCAACCATTCGCAGGAGTTCCAGCCTACGTGGCGACCCCGACGCCAAGACGACGCCCATAGTTTTATCCCCCTAAATAATCGTCCCTATTCAATGCCCCTGTAATAAAGACCGCGCGTATATCCGGTCGGCTCGTACTCGATAAGACCCATATATCTTTTCATTACAGAGACACATTCAAGCGCGTTTTCTGTTGTAAAACTTAACCGTTCCGCCCATAAACCGATCGCGGATTTAGCGTGGTGTTTATCGGCGGTATATAATTTTTTTGAATTGAGGAGTATGTTCCGGCACCCAAAATCCGGCACGATCGGGAACACGGCGCCAAGTTTGTCCGTCAAGCTGAAAAAACTGCCGCACGTACATACGCCGGCGCTGTTTTTGATAACGCAATTTTCCATAACCATGAGCGGTAGGCGTCCATACGTGATGATTTCTGTGTCGATTATCTTCGATATATCGCGTATTTCAGCAAAACGCAACTCAAACGACAATGTCGCGGATTTGAGGCCTAAGTCGCAAAGGACGCGAAGCGTCTCAGAATTATAAACATTTAGGCCAAAATCGCCTCTGGCTGCCATACCATGAGCTCTCGCGAACAGGATATGGCCGATATTCCCAACAAGCGCGTCGGTGACGCCATACGAAGCGGCCTTAAGTAGCGCTTCAGACACGGCTTTTCGCTCGTTATCGTGTATGACGCGCGGTAGGGCAGCGACAACATTGATGTTCTTGTTATTCAGAAAACTATTGAGTATTGGCGAGTCGAAATCAAATTCCATGATCGGGATATATACAATCTTCGGGCACAACTCTTCCATGCCCGTTGAAAGCTGGTCCGACCTCATGACAGATACCGCCAAAATGGGGGGGGCAGTGTTGCCAGCTACGCGCTCGCTTGGAACGAATTCATCTTCCCCCCTGGTCGGAGCCGGTTTGCGCTGTTCGAGGATATCGGCCAGCAGGCTTCGGCGCATTTCATTAAACGCCGCCAAAGGTAACGAAAGGCCCGGCTCGACATTTCCCTTTACCCCTACGCATAAAAATGGCGTGCCGCCTGTTTTGTGAAGCTGCGTTTGCAGCATAGCTGATGTTAATTCTTTATGAAACGCCGGTTCAGGAATAGGGCCATATACAACAGAAGTGTTCTTACGATCATCCATCGCCGCGATTTTTACGCGCTTACCGCTACTGATCGTACCGACAAATCGTACCGGTACTCGTTGGAATTCCCCGTTTAGATAGTTTTTCCGGGTAGTCGCTAGGATTGCGGAGTCAGCTCTTGCGTCCTCCTCGCGTTTTCCGAACATATCCGGACCTAATTGATCGTAATAGTAACCGTCGGTAAACCCCTGCCGCGAGAACACTTTTTGAAGCATACGCATGTCTTCCTGAGTCGGCGGTTTGCCTTTATGGGCGACTTTTGAATAAATTCCCGTTACAATAGCAGCGTATTCAGGGCGCTTCATGCGGCCTTCAATTTTCAAGGCAGTCACGCCGATCGACTCAAGGTCCGCCAAATGCCGGATCAGGCAATTATCTTTCAAACTTAGTGGATACTCCACCTCATGCCCGTTAGCGTCGTAACCCAAGCGACAGGGTTGCGCGCATACGCCGCGGTTACCGCTGCGGCGTCCTATAACGGCGCTCATGTAGCATTGCCCCGAGTAGCACATGCAGAGCGACCCATGCGCGAAAACTTCAATTTCGATCGGTGAATTCCTGCATATATACGACAGCTTCCTGCGGGACAGCTCGCGAGCGAGGACGACCCTTTTAAAACCCATCGCTGCTGCCATTTTGACACCTTCAAGGTTATGTATGTTCATTTGAGTGCTGGCATGGAGCGGGATCTCAGGGACTGCTTGGCGCAGCGCCCTCATAACGCCAAGGTCTTGAACTATAATGGCGTCGACCCCAAAACGGCAAGCATCCTTAGCCATTTGGGCGACAGAAACGAGTTCATTGTCAGAAGCCAGCGTATTTAGCGTTAAGTATGTTTTGATGCCGCGGATACGGCAATACTCGACAGCTTTTTCAAACTCTTCGCGCGTGAAATTCTTTGCGTTTTTGCGCGCGTTAAAATCGTCAAAACCGAGATATATCGCGTCCGCTCCGTTTTGCGCGGCCGCTACAACACCTTCAGGCGAACCCGCAGGCGATAAAAGTTCAAGCACAGATTTCACCCACATAACAAATAGAAACAAATAGTAACATAGTATATCACGATTGGCATGCTCATTTCTATAGTTTTTTATAAAAATTTGTAATATAAAAACTCCTGTGGTACAATATCGCTACTGTTCAATGGGTATCTAAAACATATGATGGTGAGATGAAAATTAGGCTATGATCGGCATCAATGAACTAAAATTCGACGAAAATGGGCTTATTCCTGCCATCGTGGCGGACGAGGATACAAAGGCAGTGCTGACGCTAGCGTATATGAATCGGGAGAGCCTTCAAATCAGCGTCGACGAAGGCAGAACGTGCTTTTGGTCGCGTTCGCGCAACGTGTTATGGCGAAAAGGCGAAACGTCCGGAAACGTCCAACGTATCGTGAGCGTTAAAACAGACTGTGACAGAGACGCGCTGCTCGTGACGGTCAAAAAGGACGGCCCCGCGTGCCACACAGGCGCGGACTCGTGCTTTTTTGAAGACGTTTACGGGGATAGTGAGGACTCATTTTCAATCGACGACTTGTACCGCGTCGTGATGGACAGAAAAACGAACCGCAAACCCGGATCGTATACTACATACCTGTTCGACAAAGGCATCGATAAGATACTCAAGAAGATCGGGGAGGAAACGACTGAGGTGATAATCGCTGGAAAAGCGGACGACAGGGCTGAAACGATTTACGAACTGGCGGACCTTGCCTATCACGCGATGGTTCTCATGGCGCAGATGGGCATAACGCCCGCCGACGTGAACAAGGAACTTAAGTCCCGCCACGTTATCGATAAAAAAGTGAAACAGGAGAAGATGACATAGATGCCCGGATACCAAAACCTTCACACACACACGACATATGTCGACGGGACGCTGCCGCCGGAAGCGATGATCGAAGCCGCGCTAAAAAAAGGTTGTGATTCGATTGGATTTTCGGAGCATTCATACGTTCCTTTTGACGATAGGTATTCTATGAGCCCTGATGCGGCGCTCGAATATGTCCGCGAAATAAACGCGTTAAGGGACAAATATGAGGGGACAATAGAAGTTTTCATCGGCGTCGAGCACGACTACTGCACAACTGTGCCGGTACAAGGTCTGGACTACCGTATCGGATCGGCGCATTACGTAAAACGAGGCGACGAATACGTAACCGTAGACGCCGGCGCGGACCATCAGAAGCAGATTGCAAACGAGTATTTCGGCGGAGATTACTATGCGATGGCTGAAGCGTATTTCGAGACGGTTGCGGGCATAATTGATAAAGCCGATATTGATATCATTGGCCATTTCGACTTGATTGCGAAATACAATTTCGACGGAAGCCTGTTTGATGAAACTCGACCGAGGTATAGGTCGGCGGCGCTCGAAGCAATGGACATGATTTTAAAAAGATGCAGACTGTTCGAAGTTAACACCGGAATGCTTTATAGATACGGTAAACAGGAACCGTACCCATCGGTGTTTTTACTAAAAGAATTACAGACGCGCAGCGGGGAAGTAATACTTTCGAGCGATAGCCACGACGCGCAGTCGCTGTGCTACAAATTTCGAGAAATGCTCGTTTTACTCAAGGCCTGCGGCTTCAAGTACATTAAGCGCCTGACTAAGAGTGGGTTTATCGATATTATTATTTAAGCAACAAGAGGTGGCTCGACATGCCAAACCCAAGCGAAACATACGGGATGATGGTTTTCAGCGACAGCGTCATGAAGCAGAGTCTGCCGGGCGACGTCTACAGCGCGCTACGAAAGACGATACAGGACGGCAGTCGGCTCGACATCAAAGTCGCGATCGCGGTCGCCGACGTTATGAAGAACTGGGCAGTCGGGTTGGGGGCGACTCACTACACACACTGGTTTCAGCCGATGACAGGGATCACGGCGGAGAAACACGACAGCTTTGTCACACCGACCGGGGACGGCGGAGCGATAATGGAGTTTTCCGGAAGCGCGCTGGTGCAAGGTGAAGCTGACGCGTCGAGCCTGCCGTCCGGCGGCTTGAGAGCGACGTTCGAAGCGCGCGGATACACGGCGTGGGATCCCACTTCATATGCGTTCGTGCGCGGGAACACACTGTACATACCGACGGCGTTTTGCTCGTATGGCGGCGAGGCGCTCGATGAAAAAACGCCGCTGCTACGCTCCATGCGCGCAGTCAGCGAGCAAACATTGCGTATTTTGAAACTTTTCGGGAACACCGTTGAAAAAACTGTCAAACCGATGGCCGGCGCGGAACAGGAATACTTCTTAATCGACAAAGAAATGTTTGAAAAACGGAAAGATATGATGTACGCAGGCCGCACATTAATAGGAGCGAGGTCGCCGAAAGGCCAGGAACTCGACGACCAGTACTACGGGGCGATAAAGCCTCGCGTGTCGGCATATATGAAAGCGATCGACGAAGAGCTGTGGAAGCTGGGAGTGCCTGTCAGGACGGAACACAACGAATCGGCGCCAGCGCAACATGAGCTGGCGGCGCAGTATATGACGACGAACATAGCCACCGACCACAACCAACTTATCATGGAAATAGCGCAGAGCATTGCCAAAGAACACGGTATGATTTGCGTACTCCACGAAAAGCCGTTCGAGGGTATAAACGGCAGCGGCAAACATAACAACTGGTCTATCGAGACCGGTAGCGGGGCAAATCTGTTTGACCCAGGCGCGACTCCTCATGAAAACGCGCAGTTCCTCCTGTTTCTCGTAGCCGTAATCAAAGCCGCTGATGATTATCAGGATCTGCTACGGATATCCGCCGCCAGCGCGGGCAACGACTGCCGCCTGGGCGGCAACGAAGCTCCGCCGGCGATAATATCTGTGTATATTGGTGATGAACTATACTCGATTCTTGAAGCCATCGAGAACGACGAGCAATACAGCGCCCGATTTGCGCCCGCGATGATAAAGATAGGCGCCACAGCGCTGCCCAGTTTCCCAAAAGACACGTCCGATCGCAACAGGACCTCCCCCTTCGCGTTTACGGGCAATAAGTTCGAGTTTCGCATGGTAGGGTCGAACATGTCGATAGCCAATGCCAACGTTGTTATTAACACAGCCGTAGCCGAATCGTTACGCGTGTTCGCGGACGAGTTGGAGGGTGCGCCTGATTTCCAGAAAGCGCTGCATTCACTGATCAAAAAAACAATTACACAGCATAAACGTATAATCTTCAACGGCAACGGATGCGGTGAAGAATGGGCGAGGGAAGCGGAAGAGCGCGGACTTCTAAACCTGAAAACGACGCCTGAGGCGCTGCCTTATCTGACTCTTGAAAAAAACGTAACCCTATACGAGAGGCATAGGGTCTTCACAAGAGCGGAACTACTCTCGCGCCTGGAGATCAGCCTGGAAAACTATTGCAAGCTATGCAATATCGAGGCTGTGACAATGTATAAGTTGGTTAAGAAGAACATCTTGTACGTCGCCACGTCATACGCCGGGGAACTAAGCCGGGCTGCCGCGGCGAAAACCGCGCTCTTGCCCGATGTTGACTGTTCATACGAAAAAGACACAGTTCGCCGCCTATCGGAACTATCAGCGAACATGCATAAAAAAGTCACGGAACTCTACGGCGCGCTCTGCGAAGCGGAAGAAAAGAAAAACGCTTTGGAAAAAGCGCTTTTCTTCAAGGATGCGGTTCTGACAAAAATGGCCGGTTTGCGTGATCTTGCCGATGAACTGGAACTGCTGGTTTCCCGAAAACACTGGCCATTTCCGACTTATGGCGACATGCTCTTTAGCGTCAGGTAGTCAGGTAATAGCACTATTGACGCGACCACCTGACTCCTTGCGGCGTGTCCTCAAGAATAATCCCCATCCCGCTGAGCTTATCGCGTATCTTATCCGCCTCGGCCCAGTTTTTCCCCTGCCTCGCGGCGTTGCGGGCTTCGATGAGGGATTCGATTTCTGCATCGAGGGATGTTTCGTCTTTTGACGCGTAAAAAAGCCCAAGCACGCCGTCAAACTCATTTATGAGTTCCAGCGCCGCCTGAGCGAACGTCTTTGACGGGTTCGGCTCCGAGGCTACGCTGTTGCTTTCGCGNGCAAGCTCGAATATCACGGAAATCGCGTCGGCGGTATTAAAGTCATTGTCAAGGGCTTCAACAAANCTGTCGCGATATCGCGGGAGCGTTCCGATAAATTCAGTTTCGCTGTCCTTGACCACATCTGAACCGTTAATGGAAATAAATTCCAGCGAAGATTTCGCCGTTTTAAGCCTTTCCAACGCGTTTTTAGACTGGATGAGTATATCTCCAGAATAATTAAGCGGGCTTCTGTAGTGACTCATCAGCATGAACATGCGGATATTCTCGTATCCGTAAACCTCCGCAGCCTCGCGTACTGTGAAGAAATTGCCGAGCGATTTCGACATCTTTTTGCTATCGATGCTTATAAAACCATTGTGTACCCAATAACGGACATGCTGATGCCCGCAACTTGCCTCCGACTGCGCGATCTCGTTTTCGTGGTGGGGGAATATCAGATCCTGCCCGCCGCAGTGGATATCCAGAGTCTCGCCTAAATACTTCCCAGCCATCACTGAGCATTCAATATGCCAGCCCGGCCTGCCGGATCCCCATGGCGAATCCCAGCAGGGTTCATCGGGCTTTGCGTCTTTCCACAACGCGAAATCCATCGGACTTTCCTTGGCTTCCGTGACATCTACCCTGGCGCCCGCCATCAGTTCCTCGAGCGGCTGATGCGACAGCTTGCCGTAGTCAGGAAAAGCCGACGTCCGGTAATATACGTCGCCGCCGCTTTGGTAAGCGAATCCTTTGTCGATTAACGTCGATATCATGTCGATTATCTCGCCGATGTTTTCCGTTGCTTTTGGGTGGTAAGTTGCTTCGCGAATCCCCAGCCCATGCGCGTCGGTTAGGTATTCGGCGATGTATTTTTCAGCTATCTCAGCGCTCGTCAGACCTTCCTCGTTGGCACGGTTGATGATTTTGTCGTCAATATCGGTGAAATTCTGCACGAACGTGACGTCGAAACCCAGATACTCAAAGTAACGCCGGAGCGTATCGAAGATGATGAGCGGGCGCGCGTTGCCTATATGGAAGTAATTATATACCGTTGGGCCGCAGGCGTACATCTTCACTTTGCCCGGCTCAAGCGGCGCGAATTCTTCCTTTTTCATTGTCATTGTATTGTATAAATTCATTTCTCAACCTCCGATAAAATGACGCTTCAACCACCGCAAACAAACGTAACTGTTCAGAGGGTATCCAAAAACTCGTAATGGTTACAGGCTCCGCACACAAGTTTTGGATAATATTACAAGTTTTCACCAATGTAATAGTGCGTTGCCTGTAACTAACCTGTGTTTCTGAATGCCATCTGAACAGTACCCAACCTCAACACTCAATACCGAAACCCCCTGGCGGGTTCTGAGAACTCCTTAACGCGGGTTTTGTACGCATCGAAGCACTCTTCCTCGAATTCAAGTTTCGGCTCGCTTACGCCCATCAGACTCAGAAAAAACTTTGCTAGAGGCGGGTTTAGCGGCAGCATCGGGCCGATTATGTATGTCGTGAACAGGTTGTTTTTCCGTATACCCTCGTTCTTAACGCCTGGGCGGAGACCGTCGCCGCGTGTGGTTTCAATGAAATAGCACCCCGAGTTATCGCCGTAAGAATGCGAGAACTGTCCTTTGAAACCGACGACGTCCATACCACCAAACTTGCCTAGGTAAAGGGAGTTGTAGCGATCCATCATCTGCCTTTTGGCATATATCGGCAAGATGCCGAGGCAGGATATATCCGGTCCGTCCTCCTGTTGTATGTGTGTTCCGAACAACTCTCCGGCGTTGCCGGTCATCAGGAACAGCGCGCCGCCATCAACAAGCTCGACTATTCTATCTTTATAACGAATAAGTTTATTGACGGCAAGTTCCTGCCCGCGCTCCGTCGTGCTGCCCATGTATATCATGTCGGGCTTATCGGACACGAACAACGGCTCGGATTTAAGCGATGTGTTCACGGTCTCGATTTCGGGGCAGGAGCGCCGGAGGAACTCCGCGTTGAAAAGGTCGCCGTAGAGGTTGCATATCTCAGGGAAAAGCACTTCTATTTTCATACGCCCGCCTCCGATCTCGCGTATCGCGCGATTTTGTCGCGAGCTTTTAGCGCGACTTCATACGAGTCGAGGCCGTGAAAAATATATATATCGGACTTTTCTTTGTAATTGAACATTTCGGGAGTGCAGAGTTCGTCACGGTCAAGCAATAGTTTCTTTTTTGGTATCCCCGCCAGTAGTAGGCGGAAATATAAATCTTTTACCCTGGGGCCGGCTACGACGATCCGCGTAATGTCAGACTTGTTGAGTAATTCGAAATCGCAGTCATACATCCAGCAGATATTCTCCGACCATTCCTTCTCGTCGCCGAGGTCGTTCATTATGACAAGCAGTTGCTTAAGCCCAGGTTGGCTTGCGACATAGTCGAACGCCCGTGTTATAGCGAGCGCGTTTATCGCTTTAGAAAACTGCATGACGACGCGAACGTCGCCTTCCTTGTCCTTCCTGTAGCGTGAGGACATAATGCTGGTCAACTCCAGGGCGCCGGCTATATCTTCATGTGAAAGGCCCAACTCGCGAAGCAGGGCTATTGCGGCTAAGATGTTATATGCGTTAAAAACACTGTCGCTGATAAGCTTGTAGCGCCCGCGCCCAGTTTTGTCAGACACGCTCATAACCATGGAGCCAAAATCGACGTTGTCCGCGCTGTAGTCGTACTGCGGAGAGCTAAAGCCGCACTCTGCGCAACGGCACTTGCCGATATGATGGTAACGTCGGTATTCATATTCAAGACTGCCGTTGCAGACCGGGCAGACGCGCGCATCGTTAAGCAGGTTTACACACTCGGTCGTATCCGAAGGCAACTTTTTCATTCCAAAATAGACGCGGCGGTTGTTTGGAGCGACGCGGGAACTGACGGGGTCGTCGGCATTGAGTATCAGCAGCGATCGCGGAGGTATGCCTTCTGTGAGAATTCCTGAGATGAATTCGCAATGCGCATTGCGCATTACGGAATCGCGGAATAAGTTTGTAATCACGATGTGTGTCGGCTGAATGTACGGGTATATACGCTTTGCGGAGCGCTCGTCGGTCTCGAATACGGCGATGTCGTATTTCGGGCGGCCGGATAAGCTGCAGCCCAGCATTAGCGCTACCGCGACGCCTGCATTGATATTTGTGCCAAACCTATTGTGTAGTACACGCCTCCCGGAATGCTCCAGCAAATCGCAGATCAGGTTTACGGTGGTTGTCTTGCCGTTGGTGCCTGTTACGGAGACGACGGTTTTCGGTTTTCCCACGTACTGGAGGAACTCCGGGCAAATTTTAAGGGCGATGACACCTGGAAAAAACGTGGCGTTACGCCCAAGTATGCGCATACCAACGCGCGCGAGCTTCCCTATCCACAATGCCGCGTAGAACATTATTTTTTTCATCAATCACCATTTCCTTGCAATCATGATAGAGTATGTGTATAAATAAGTATAACATATAAAAGACTACGTCCGCAACCTAAAGTAATCATGTATGAAAATGAAAGGATCAAAAAAATGCTCAAAATAGGATGTCATCTCTCAGTGTCAGATGGATTTCTCGCGATGGGGAAGGTGGCCGATAGCATCGGCGCGAACACATTCCAGTATTTTTCACGCAACCCGAGAGGCGGCGCGGCAAAAGCTATAGACAAAAAAGACATCGCCGCATTTCTTGACTTTGCGGATCAGCACGGAATGGGCGACTTCCTGGCACACGCCCCATATACGCTAAACCTTTGTTCCGATAAGGAAAACATAAGGAAATTCGCGCTCAATACGCTCCAAGACGATATTGGGCGCACGGAAAATCTGCCCGGCAGCTTATACAATTTCCATCCTGGCAGCCACGTTGGGCAGGGGAAGGAAACCGGGATTTCGATCGTATCAGAAGCGCTCAGCCAAATACTACGCCCAGAGCAAACCGTGACAGTATTGCTTGAAACAATGTCTGGTAAAGGTAGCGAGTTGGGCGGGCGCTTCGAGGAGTTGCGCGAGATAATTGACAGAGTTGATCTCCACGAAAAACTTGGCGTATGCCTCGATACCTGCCACGTACACGACGCGGGCTATGATATAGCCCGCGACCTCGACGGGGTGCTGACTGAATTTGACCGCGTCATAGGGTTAAAGCGACTCCGCGCAGTGCATATCAACGATAGCAAAAACACGCGCGAGAGCCGCAAGGACAGGCATGAGACAATAGGAAACGGCCAGATCGGGTTGGAAGCCCTGGCAAGGGTAATCAACCACGAGTCGTTGCGATCACTTCCGTTTTATCTGGAAACGCCGAACGAACTAGAAGGTTACGCGCAAGAGATAGCACTGCTTCAGGGGCTATATATTTCTTAATAACGAGTAACAAAGCAGCGCTAAGCGTAAAAATTATGGTTCCCGATGGTCGTTACGTATGTCCTGCTACGCGCGGCCCAACCGCGTACGCGCGTTGCGTTGAAATACATACTGTCTCCGACGACATCGGCGCCGTCTAACGCGAGCTTTGCGGCGATGACGCAGTCAGAATCCGGGGTATGGTGAATCGAGCCAGAATACGCGGGCGAAAACTGGACCCCGCAACGCTTGTCGAATATGACGCCTTTGACCGTGTCTGGATAAATGGAAGAACGGAGCCTGTTCATAACGACGTTGCCAACAGCTATTTTGCCGTCCATGCATTCCCCCCGCGCCTCAGCGCTGATGATCCGGGACATCCAGTACAGATCCGTCTCGTCATAGAACGTTTCACCATGTTCGAACGGTTCATTGGTGAGCGAAACCAGGACGGTCCTCGACACATCGTCCCACATTACCTCCGCGCTAAATGCCTTCGCGAGCGCGCGGATGGGGACAAACATGACGTCGTCCACCATTTTGCATAGAGTCGGGGCATACAGATATCTCTCGTTAGCCATGATGTAGTAATTACCGGAAACAGCGGTAATTTCTAGGCCTGATAGAAGTACGGTCATACTGTCCTCGTCGCGTATCATGATTGTTGGCCCCATTTTTTCGCAAAAATCGTGAAGCGGGACATACGCTCTGGAATCAGCCAGCAAGACGGCGGACTCCAGAGCAATGTCCTCACCGTCGACAAGAATTGAGAATATGGTATCAGTATCAGAATTAGAATCGGTGTCGGTTTCAATGTCAATGTCAGTGTCAGTGTCAATTTTGGTTTCAGTATCAGTATCGTGCTTGGGCGCGAGGCTTAGAGGGGACGTGATACGCGCCATCGTTATGTAGCCGCTTTCAAAGCGGAACAGAGCTGCCGCTTTTGGCGCACCAGCGCCCACTTCTGTCGTCAGCGCCGGGAGCATGATCCCAATAACCAGCACGAAACAGATGGCGACCGGCAAAGCTAGTCGAATATTCATTTTCATATCAGACAAAAATCCTTTCATTTATCATGAGCAATATGATCAGTAACCAGTTGATAACAGTCCATCGTATTTTACATAGAATTCTCTGCCTACCGAATAGATTACAAAAGGAAAGTAATTGTAATAATTTGTATCTAACATAGTGAAGTATACCATAATATATTACAAAAAGAAACATTAATTTATTATGTCCAACAAAGATTGTCAGAAATAACCTGCGGGGAGTGGTAATATAGGTGATAAAATATGCAATATACATAAAAATATGCAAGAAAACTGCCGATTGAACATCGGGGGAATAACAAAAACTATACCCCACCAATGCTTATAATGTTGCCAAAACCAGATAAGCTCTCGCCACAATTTCTAAAAAACTGGATTAAAAAACAGCACTTCAATGAAATGCTGCCTGGTAAATATTGGAATAGAATATACAGCGGATGTGGAAAACTAGAGTGGGTTTTTAGAAAAGCCCATTTAGAGCTTAATGGTCACGATGAATCCGTCCACGTTATTGCCTGCTATTTGGGCATCTTGTCCATCAGGCAAAGTTATTCTTGTATCCCGGGTGAAGTAGACTTCATAATCTTCACCGTCATATGAAGCCCTATAGGGTTCGTCGCGCCTAAACCCCCTGATGAAGTCAATGTATTCCTCAAGGCACATGCCACTGTTATAGATAAAGTAAGCGTGTGGCGTTCCAACATACCTGAAATGCCAAGGTTCATGAGCAATTTTGGTTATTTCGGTTTTTTCTTCCGGATATCGGGGTATAAAGCCGTACCTATAAGAATTGACAAAGAGCCATCCATTGGCGCCAGTCTGAAAAAATGTTTTGATTTCACCGTCGACGAAAACGCCAAAGTCGACAGCAATCCCGGAATTGTGCTCGCTGTGGCCTGGGAGAGAGACCCGTTTCTTTGCCTCCTCGCGCCCCAAGGTAGCCACGTATTCGTCAAGGATTTTTTGCTGTCTGTCATAGTCGCGATACGCGCTAATGATTGCCACATCGGCGCATCCTGTTTCGTCATAAAAAGCGTCCATCATATTATTCAGCGGCTCAATAACAGATTTGAGCAACAACAAACTGCTGCCGGAAACCCTATAAGATTGTGTTTTGAACTCAGCTATGTCTACAAGCTCGGACTCGTCCGGAAGTTCGCATCCGTTATCATTATTTACTAAAATGAGGTTACCGCGATAAATATCCGCCACATCCATTTGAATTGTCGCAAAACGCGCTTCATCCGGTGGCTCCAGTTCAGGTCCGGCGGCATTGGCTATCCCGGGAGGGGCTGATATACCAGGGGTTTCAGGCACCTGGCTTTCAGGTTCGTCAGTCGTCAAACCATTAATATTTGAATCGATAAACGGCGCGAAGGATGTACCTGTTATGTTGGTGAGCAGCGCGAACGTCGCTAAGAGCATAAACAACAGGATAAACAGTACCGATATTAATCTAGTCATTCCAGACTTACGCATGGCGGCTCCGATCAGTAAAATATTATATGTAGTATTATAATACAATGCATGCCCCAATAATATGTTATCTTCGTAACAATTAGGTTTCAAATTGATTTCAGATGCTTTCATATACTTACAAACATACCCTTACAAACTTACAGTTTCAACAACTGTTCAGAGGGTATCCAAAAACTCGCAATGGTTACAGGCTCCGCACACAAGTTTTGTACAAAAATACAAGTTTTACCGCTGTACAAGTGCGTTGCCTGTAACCAACCTGTGTTTTTGGATGCCAACTGAACAGTAACCAGTTGCAAACTTAGTTGATGATGTTAGTTTTTTACTATTGCTTTTTCTTTGGAGTACAAGTATAATTACGTGACATTTTAATAACTGGAGGAATTATCTATGGATCCTGTAATGATAATCATGATTGTCTTAATGGTAGCCTTTTTCTATTTTTTCATGATCCGGCCCGAGAATAAAAAGAAAAAGAAACTCGCCGAAATGCGCGAGTCTCTCACAACGGGGGACACAATAACAACTATAGGCGGTATCTTCGGCAAGGTTGTCCATGTGGATGAAGATAAAATAACCTTTGAAACTGGAGAGGATCGGGTACGCATCCAGATAGCGAAATGGGCCGTCTCCACAGTCGGCAAAGCGACGGAGGAACCACAGAAATAGCCAACGGCCGATAAGGCAAAGTTGCTATTTAAAGTTGCTATTCGTTTGTAGTTGGTGATCTAACGGTACATATGGCAGAAAAAAAGGAACGCAAGGAACGCATTGAAATAATAGACGCGTTACGCGGTTTAGCGGTTGTGCTTATGGTTATTCACCATTTTCTGTACGACCTGACCGCGTTTTTGTCAGCGCCAATATGGTTGTTCACAAACCCGGTTTTCGATACGCTTCATTACATATTTGCGGGACTGTTCATATCGCTTTCCGGCGTGTCGTCGCAATTATCACGGGACAACATCAAACGCGGCTCGGTAACAATAGTCCTTGCCGTTGCGATAACATACCTGACATATCGTATGGATATGCCGGTTTGGTTTGGCGTCCTTCATCTGTTGGGGTTTTCAATGCTGTTTTTTGGGATAACGCGCGGACTGTGGGATGCCATACCAAAAAAAATCGCGCCGTTTGTCCTTGCCTCCCTCGTCATCGCAAGCGTTATCACCACAACATATGTCCCGATCGAGTCTGAAAACTTGTGGGCGCAAGACGCGCTAAATGTGCTTGGATGGCCACAGCCCGGTTTCCGAAGCTTCGACTATTTCCCTCTGTTACCGTGGATATTCGTGTTTTTACTTGGCGCTTGGGCGGGAGTCTACATTCGTGCCAAAAAACTTCCATCTTGGTTTTATAAAACAAAACCGCCGGTTTTTCCAGCGATAGGTAGAAAAGCGCTACTTGTATACATTCTTCACCAGCCGATACTATATGCGCTTGTCATGTGGATAGCGGCGTTAATCCACCGCCCGTGAAACGCTGTTTGCGATTTGAACGTTCAAATTCCAATAACGCTTTCTTAATGTCAAGCCCTCCAGCATAGCCAGTTAGCGACCCATCGGAGCCAATGACCCTGTGACAGGGTATAATGATCATGATTGGATTTTTCCCGTTCGCCGCGCCGACAGCGCGACACGCATTGGCGTTTCCAACTGCTTTTGCCTGCTCTTTATATGAGCGCGTTTCCCCATATGGTATGCCAACAAGCGCGTCCCATACCTTTCTCTGGAAAACAGTTCCATCCGCGCGGAGAGGCAGGTCCTCAAAACTCACACGAATACCGTCAAAATATTCATACAGCATACCCGCCGCCTTTGAAATCAGGGGCGTTTCCTTTTCAACCGCGTTAAATAAAGGGCGTGGGGCAACGTCGGTGATCGCTCCGCGCTCTTCCGCAATATAGATAAACCCAACAGGGAAGTTGTAGCGGTATACGTATTTAGACATATTAACGCAACTAAAACCCAAGGTTTAAGCCACCGGTAAGCTTGGACATAGAATCACTCATGGTTGTCTGCGCTTTACGCAAGGCTTCGTTAACTGCCGCAATGATCAAATCCTGCAACAGCTCAACATCTTCGGGATCGACCGCGTCTGGTTCAATGACAAGTTCAACAAGTTCGCGCTTTCCGCTTACAACGGCCGTAACGGCGCCGCCGCCTGACTGGGCTGAGTAGGTCTTTTCTTCCATTTCCGACTGCATCTTAACTAGATCAGCTTGCATTTTTTGAGCCTGCTTAATCATATTGGCGTTCATACCGCCGCCGGTGTAACCGCCGCCGCGAAAACCACTTTTTGCCAATTTAACCGCCCCTTTATTCGAATTTGATAACATTAAATGCACTAAGGCGCTCAAGCTTATCCCAGTTGCTTTCACCGCCGCTACTGCCCGCTTCCACGCGTATGATAATTTCACGCCCTAGGGCTTTGCTTGCTGCTGCTTTAAGCGGTTCAGAAAACATCTTGGACTCTATCGTGTTAACTGTAAACAGGTTTGACGCTCGGATTGTTAGCGTTCCTGCCCGCAACTCAGCGTGGACGTTCTCGCTGTCGCTAAGAAGAGTATATACGGCTAAATCTTCTTTTAGGATTTCAAGGATATCCAGCCAGAACCCCTTAGACTCGTCTGTTTCTGGATTATTCTGAATTATGGGAGCTACTGGGGTTTTGGGTACTACTTCTTGTTCAATGGGAGCTACCAGAATTTCTGGTGGCTTTTGAGCAGGGACAGTATCCTTATCCTTATCCATATTCATATTCATATCCATAGACGGATAATTTTCGCTGCCTTCTGCTTGTGGCTCTTTGCCTGCCAGCACAGTGCGCGGTCTGCGGTTTTCTATGCCTGTGACTTCCAATCCCGCGATCCGGGCGAGCATTGCTGAAGCGTCGGCCGACAATTGTTCGTCGCATATTCTTATAAGGCACATTTCGACAGAGAGCTTTACGTTCCCGCTGCGTGATATGGAAAACAGAGTTTCCTTTATTGTCTCAAGGCAGTACAACAAACGCTCAGACGGCATTTTTTTTGACAACATAGATAATTCTTCAACGCTGAATCCGCTTGTTAGCAACGGAGATCCTGGCGAAAGTTTGAAGATAAGCATATCTCGAACCAGCGATGCTATCTCACCCAGCAGGGAGGTCAGGTCCCTTCCATCACAGTAGAGGTTGTCAAGACAGCCCAAAGCGTCGGATATATCCCTGTCCGCCACTGCTCCCACAAGCCGCGTCAGCTCCTGATGCCCGGCGAGACCAACCGTATCGAGTACGCGTTGCAGGTCTATCAACGTATCGGACGCGCATTGATCAAGCAAAGACAACCCGTCACGCATCGAGCCATCGGCTAAAGCCGCTAACTTTCCCGCAGCCTCCGACGTAAGGTTAAGCCCCTCGTTATTGGCGACTAGATCAAGCCGAGCCGCAATAACCTCTGCAGTCAGACGTTTAAAGGAGAATCTTTGGCAACGCGATAGTATTGTAGCGGGGACTTTGTGCAGTTCTGTCGTGGCGAGGATGAAAACCAGATGTTCCGGCGGTTCTTCAAGTATCTTGAGTAACGCGTTAAAAGCGGAACTTGAGAGCATGTGTACCTCGTCTATGATGTACACACGTTTTTTTACCGAAGCGGGGGTGTATATGGCCTCCTCACGCAACGCGCGGACGCTATCGACCCCATTGTTAGAAGCGGCGTCCAATTCGAGAACGTCGAGAATACTGCCGTTCTCTATGCCTATGCATGATTTGCATGTGTTGCAAGGCTCGCCGTCCGCCGGGTTTTGGCAGTTGATGGCGCGAGCCAGTATTTTGGCGCAGGTCGTTTTGCCTGTCCCGCGCGTACCAACAAAAAGATAGGCATGCGACAACCTGTCCCTGAGTATCTGGCGGCGTAGCGTTTCAGTGACGTGTTCCTGCCCGGCTACATCGTGAAAGCAACGCGGCCTATATTTTCTATATAATGCTTGATACATGATAGGACGTCCGGTTTCAGATAATATATTCGCGTTGCTTTGCTCCAGTGAGCGGCCGCGCACCGGCCTTTGAAAGTGTGATATACCCGCTTGCCCAACAGCCGGCTCGAAGCCGGTTGCCTCGCGGCACACGCAAGGTTTCGCTTAATGCTGCTCGGTTCCCCGCCTGACATGGTTCACGAATTTACGTTGCGCGAGACCGGCTTGTCATCACTGCTTATTGGGGGCTGTCGACACATCACAAGTCCGGGGGCCGGGATTCGTCCCTGCTGTAGCGGGTTGCAGGCTACAGGGCACCGCTGACTCCCCAACTAGCGCGGCCTTTCGCTGAAGCAAAGTTCGCTTGTGAACTTGCCTGGACATTATACAATACCCGCATAATATAATCAACCAGTTTTCGAAAAGCAAAAGTTACTGTTGCTACAAAAGCAACTGCTCAGGGTCATCCAAAAACACAGGATATACAGGCAACGCACTGGTACAGTGGTGAAAACATGTAATATTGGCCAAAATTTGTGTGCGGAGCCTGTAACCATTACGATTTTTTGGATACCCCCTGAACATTAAGGTTTGAGTAAAAATTACTGTAAATTACTGTTGAAAAAAACTTTACAATTTCCAGAATTTGTGTTATCATCTTTCAGATTCGTTCCATGCGCTTAGTATCGGGACAACGCCGGGTAAAACCCCGGTATCTTTTCCGCCCGATACCCAGCCGTCGGAAATAGTACGTAGCCATTATAACATCATGCGCCACCGGGAAAATCCTCAGTGTGGGATGGACCGTATCCGACCATAGGCGTCTTGTGTTTGTGGCGGCAAAAAAGAAAGGACTGATTAAACAAATGATCACAAAGGAACAAAAAACTACTGTTATAGAAAACAACAGGACGCACGAAACGGACACCGGGTCTCCAGAGGTTCAAATTGCCATCCTCACAGAGCGCATTAGGCAGATTACGGAGCACCTTAAAATCCATAAAAAAGATAAGCACAGCGAGCTTGGCTTGCTGAAAATGGTCGGACGCCGCCGCTGTTTGCTGGATTATCTGGCAAAAAAGGACATTGAGCGTTACAGGGCGTGTATCGCGAAACTTGGCATCAGAAAATAAAGCGAAAAGCTGGGGAAAGGGGGAGCCGAACTGTTCCAGGTTCGATCCCCCTCTTCTCCTAAAAGCTGGCGGACATGTTAAGTATGAAAAGGAGCAAAATTAATGGTTATCAAGAAAAAGGAATTCACGCAAGACAAGAGATATTCCATAGACTTCGCCGGGCGCAAGCTCACTCTCGAAACCGGGAAGTTGGCGGAACTGAGCAATGCGTCAGTTCTTGTTCGTTACGGCGACACAGTCGTACTTGTCACGGCGACAGCCTCCGCCCGCCCGCGAGAGGGCATTGACTTTTTCCCGCTTTCGGTTGATTTCGAGGAAAAACTTTACGCGGTAGGAAGGATCCCCGGGGGTTATTTGCGCCGCGAAGGCAGGCCAGCCGAGCGCGCCGTACTCGCAGGACGTATGATCGACAGGCCTATGCGGCCGCTTTTCCCAGACGATTTAAGAAATGACGTAGCAATAACCTGCACTATTCTGGCAGTCGAACATGATTGTTCTCCTGAAATCGCCGCGATGATTGGAGCGTCCGCCGCCGTATCGATATCCGACATACCGTGGGGGGGTCCCATCGGTGGCGTCGGGCTTGGCCTTATAAACGGCGAGTTTATAATCAACCCGACAGCGACGCAACGCGAAGAATCAGAGATGTACTGCACCATAGCTTCGACGGCGAAGAAAGTCGTCATGATCGAAGCGGCGGCAAACGAGATACCCGAGGATATCATGCTCGAAGGCATTAAGCAGGCGCATGAGGCAATACAGCCGGTAATCGAGCTTATTAACCTGATGATTAGGGAGATAGGAAAACCGAAATTTGACTACGCAAAAACATCATTTAACGAAGAGTTATTCGCTAAACTCGTGGACTCGTACCTTGACGACGTTAAGTACTCTATGGACACAGATGATAAAAATGTTCGCGAAGAGCGCTTCAATGCCGTCCTTGTACGCATGATAGAAGAGTTCGGGGAAGAATACCCGGAGATTACGGCGCAAATTGAAGAGATAACGTACAAGATCCAAAAGAAAGTCGTCAAAGCATGGCTACTTGAAGGCAAACGCGTGGATGGAAGAGGAATGCACGAGATCCGCCCCATGGTCGCGGAGGTCGGCCTTCTGCCCCTGGTACATGGTTCCGGCCTTTTTACACGCGGCCAGACTCAAGTGCTCTCTGTCACGACGCTCGGAACAATATCCAACGCGCAAAAACTTGACACTACTTATGAAGAAGAGTCAAAAAGATACATGCACCATTATAATTTTCCATCATTCTCAGTTGGAGAGGCGCGCGGTGCGCGCTCAACGTCACGACGCGAGCAGGGCCACGGCGCGCTCGCGGAAAAGGCGCTAGAGCCGGTTTTGCCCAGCGTCGATGACTTTCCATATGCCATTCGCGTCGTGTCCGAGGTCCTATCGTCTAATGGCTCGACGTCGCAAGGAGCTATCTGTGGCTCTACTCTTGCGCTCATGGACGCGGGCGTACCTATAACAGCGCCTGTCGCCGGCATATCATGCGGGCTTATATCCGACGGTGGCGATTGGACTACATTTATAGACATACAGGGTGTGGAAGATTTCCATGGAGAGATGGATTTTAAGGTTGGCGGCACAAAAAAAGGTATAACCGCCATACAGATGGATTTAAAGAATGATGGCCTTACGATGGAAATCATCAAGTCAGCTTTTGACATGACTCGCGAGGCGCGGATACAGATTCTTGATGAGATCATGCTTCCTGTGATAGCGAAGCCACGCGCCGAACTGGCGCCTACGGCGCCGAAGATGATCATGCTAAAAATCCACCCTGACAAAATCAGGGAAGTGATCGGCGCCGGCGGCAAAGTCATACAGAAAATCTGCGCGGACACCGGAGCGAAAGTCGATATCGAGGACGATGGCAGCGTGTATATTGCCTCTAGTGACATTGAGGCGTGCCGTTTGGCAAGGAAAATGATAGAAGATATCGTTTTTGTGCCGGAAGTTGGTAAGCTGTATTACGGTAAAGTCGTAAGAATCATCCCAATTGGGGCGTTTGTCGAGCTTGTTCCAGGGAAGGATGGGATGGTCCACATTTCAAAACTTGAGAACCGCCGCGTAGAGAAAGTTGAAGATGTTTTAAAAGAAGGAGACATGACTTGGGTGAAGGTGACGGAGATTGATGATCGAGGCCGCATAAACCTGTCAAGAAAAGACGCGATAAAGGATCGTTTCTTGCAAGGATTTAAGGACTGACGCGAGCCGTGATCTTCACTTGTGAACAGCAACAGTCAAGTTGCTGTTCACAAGCCCTTGACTTGAGCAGTGTAGCAGCATAAAGGTATAGCGGTAGCGCCGTTACGCTACATACCATAAAACTTGGCCTCGTATTCGGAGCGAGACATATCGGACTCAAAAAACAAGGCGACGCAACCTGGACCCACGTGAGTCCCGATGACAGGCCCCATCATCACGAGATGTATTTCGCGTGCGCCAACAGAAGATTTTATCAGCGTGGCAAGCGACTGTGCATCTTCAAGGCAGTTTGAGTGGCTGATGATAACTGTATCAAGGCTTGTGGAGTTGTTAAGGCTACGCGTTAGTTGACTAAAAAGCGTTTTAATGGCGGCTTTGCGCCCGCGGACTTTATCTTTTAATTTCAGCGAACCGTCCGGCGCGACGTTGAGCAGAGGCTTGATGCCAATGATAGAACCCGCTATTGCTTGGACCTTACTCAACCGTCCGCCCCTGTGCAAATACATAAGGTCGCTTACAGTAAACAGGGCCAAGCAGCTTTGGGTTTTTTCTTCCAGCCACTTTGCGGTCTCTTCAAGAGATAAGCCCTCAGAACGTTTTTTTACCGCCAGAGCCGCGACTAAACCCGCTCCGCCGGCGGCGTTTACGCTGTCAACTGAGCATATGCGGCAATCAGGACACTTTTCCTTCACCTCGGCTAGAGCGATAACGGAGTTCTGGTATGTCCCCGAAAGGCCTCCGCTAAGAGTAATGACCAGAAGTTGTTCACCTCTGACGGCATAATCTGTAAACACACTTACAAATGACTCTGGATTGATCAGAGCCGTTCCCGCGACGCTTCCATCGCGTAAGGCGTCATAAAACTCCTGGGCGGATATTTTTTGCCATCGCCCGTCACTGTGTTGCACCCCGTCAAGGTTGAACGGGATCGGTATCGTTGCGATTCCGTGTTCATCAATATACTCCTGGGGTAAATCCGCGCCAGTATCAATCATTATGGTGAAGGGTCTCATAGTGTTTTGCCTTTCTGAAATAGTAAAGAATTATTATTACTAATTTATCTGCTTTTCCTTAGAAATCTTTTCAATGAACTCGCTAAGCTTCATCGAACCGATATCGCCGTCGACGCGTTTGCGCACCGTAACAAATCCGGTCTCCATTTCCTTGTCGCCCAACACAAGCATATATGGGACTTTTTGCAGTTGAGCCTCGCGGATTTTATACCCGATTTTCTCGTTGCGGAAATCCGTCTCGACACGAAAACCCGCGTCGGACAAAGTATCCGCCACGGACTGCGCGTATGTATGAGTACGGTCGGTGATCGGCATTACAACCACTTGGACAGGCGCCAGCCACAACGGGAACGCGCCGGCATATTGCTCGGTGAGTATCGCTATAAAACGCTCAAGCGAACCTAAAACAGTCCGATGGATCATAACAGGCTGATGCTTTGCACCGTCGGCGCCAATATACTCAAGCTCAAAACGCCCCGGCATCTGGAAATCAAGCTGCAAAGTCGCGCACTGCCACGAGCGGCCAATGCAGTCCACCAAATGGAAGTCTATCTTAGGCCCGTAAAAGGCGCCGTCGCCGGGATTGATGCGGTATTTGACATTTTTGCTTATCAGCGCGTCCTCCAGGATTTTTTCCGCTACGTTCCATGTCTCAATATCGCCCATGAACGTTTCAGGCCGCGTTGACAGCTCCACGAGATAATCAAAGCCAAAAACCTTATAGATACGGTCGACAAGGCTGATAACGCCGGCGATTTCCGAAGGGATGTGCTCCGGCGCCATAAATATGTGCGCGTCGTCCTGCGTGAAGTTCCGCACACGCATTAAGCCGTGAAGCGCGCCGGAAAGCTCGTGGCGGTGGACAAGNCCAAGCTCCGCCATACGTACGGGCAAATCGCGGTAGCTCCACATGCGGCGCTTGTAGACAAGCATCCCGCCAGGGCAATTCATTGGCTTTATCGCATAATCATCGCCGTCTATTTTCGTGAAATACATATTATTCTTATAGTGATCCCAATGCCCGGAGCGATGCCAAAGTTCCTCGGACAGTATTATTGGCGTGCTTATTTCCAC
>JGI24702J35022_10000150_pt1 | contig 35730 bp, 29 predicted proteins | sample TergutTh196P4_FD_35022 | JGI IMG/M metagenome (IMG submission 35022) | reverse complement strand
GACCCTATGGTCCCCCCCGACCTCCCCCTTCTTCAAAGTGGATGATGGGGATTCCCCACATCACTCCCCCGTGGCCATGCCTATATGGTTCATAGGGTTTTGTGACTTCCGAAGGAAGGCATGACCAAAAGTGTGCTTCTATGCCCACTAATGTTAATAATGGTCAACAGTAAAGAAGTCGGCGTTTTGGTGATAAACAACAACTGTTTCCGGGAATCCGTAGAATCGAATAGGCGCGCCTATTTCCCATTGCCGCACCCTGTTCTTGACCAGTTTGTAGCCTTCGGCTTTAACCATATATGAAGCCTTCGCCTCACTTTTTTCCATGGTTATTGAAAGCGACGTTTTATTACCATTAAGTAAATCATAGCGAAAGCGCTCAACCTCACTTGTCTTTTGATCTTTTGACCCGACAGAAGCCGAAAACCGGATCGCGTCGTTGCGGTATTTCTCTTGACTCTTAGCGTCGGTAATATTAAATGGTTTTGCTAAATCCCACATATACTCAAACTTAATTTTATTGCTAATGTTACGGTGATATATCAGATTTTGTAACGACCCGAACTGCATGGGCGAGTTTATATCTCCCGGATAAATCACTGTTTTAGGGTCTTCGTTGCCGACGGTTTGCTTAAGCGCAAGCAATAGGTGAGCAATGCTTGACTATACTGAACTGTTCACACCAAAGAATACCGTGAGCGGAGACATCCTAATAAGGCCTGAATCTTGCCATCCCTTGAAATTTCTGATTCTTAATTCTCTGATCATTTTGCTCATCCATTCTTAATGCGATTCCAATATTCACATAAGTAAGCAAGCCCGTTCGTCGGCTAAAGCAATGATTTTTCCCCTCATCTTTAAAATATCATAGCACCAAGTCAATCCGCGCTCAATAGTTGTTTTCACTTGAACCGACCAAAGCAGGCGGCAACAAAAATTCTGAATACTCCTACACAAATCCGTGAAAAGATCCGCGCGTACATTATAATACGTGAAATGGTTTTTTTGCCGCAATCAATCTTCCAATTGCGAATGCGACGTCTCTAATGTATCTCTGATGTATCTCAGTATATCAAGGAGGGTCAAGTTGAATGTAAACTATACCCTATCAGTATGGGAACCCATTATTAATAATAACATATGATGTGTTTTGTTATCACATCACGGTATAATTTTTGCTATTATATAGCGAAGAAATTCATTGAGTAGCTTTTTGCATCGCTACCAGGTTTTCAATCGGGGTCCCAGGTGAAATTCCTCCACCAGCAGATATCATCAGCCCACCCCCACAATGCTGTGTCAGGCTCAGGCACGCGCGGGTATATTCTTCCACTTGCGTAACTGTACCAACGCCAAGTACTTGTAAAGGAGGTATGTTCCCCAACAGTGCGACATTATCGCCGACAAGCTCGCGAATTCTGGAAATCGGTTGTAAGTGAGTCATGTTGAACATATTGACGCCAAGTTTTTCGATATATGGGTAACTCACTGGATTATCCGTATCATTATGGAAAATACGCACCGGTACAGAAAATGAGCTAAAAATATCGGATAAATACGTATGTGCAAATTCCAAATAATCCTGCTCGGAAAAAAAACCTGCAATATCGTCTAAAACCATTATGCCTTCTACGCTGTCAAGAACATCTGCCTGCGCAGAAAGCCAGTCTTTGACAAGCGCAGTTGTCTTTCTTAACAGCATGTGGGCTTGATCCGGGTATAGTTTTACCGCACATAGGAATTCTGATACCCCCATCATTTGTGCAGCAATGTTTAGTGGTCCACGTGATGCGACTATTTTTATCTCTTCACCAATTTCTTTTACTCTGGGATTTACGTTCTTATAATAGTTAATCACTAAAGGCATAAGTCCGTCGTGGTAAGGGTTAGGCACGTGCACTCCACTCAACATTTCTATGTCGTCAGCCGAGTTGACAATATGGCTGATAGCAGTAGGCTGATTCATATAAAAATTCACCTTGCATCCAAAGCCGGAGGGTTCAGCAGCCATACCAAACTCTACCCAATAGTCAGGAAGAAAAATAAAATTTGGAAGTTCATCTTTCATTTTTTGCTGTGCAGTAAACCAAACATTCATATCTGTATAATAGTCAAGATGAGAAACCTCAGCATACTGCGGAATCCAGGGGCTATCCACGATTGCGCCTGCAGCTGGTTTCACAGAGGCTTTACACTGTACAGTATCTAACAAGACTTGCCACTCTTTTTTTTTCATTTCAATCTCCTCGTCATATTCTGTGAAGATGGTCGATAATTGTTTTGTATTTCTGCTTCTGTTTGAAGAGTATATATATGCCTAGAACATATCCATCTACCCCGGCGTGAAATAAACGGGTCAGATTCTCCTCGTTAATGCCGCCGTCAACAACTACCTTAAATCCGTATTGGTCTTTCATCTTGGCCAATCGTATAATTTTCGGCTCAACATAATCTAGATAAACTTGCCCGGCATATCCTGGATTCACAGCCATAGGCATTACATAATCAGTCAAAGCGAAAAGCTCCTTTACGCTCTCAATTGAAGTACCGGGGTTGATTGCAATTCCGGGTTGTTTACCAAGGCTACGGATTTTTGACAATGTGCGAGCTGGATGGATATCCGCCTCTGGGTGTATGTATATTATATCCGCGCCTTTTTGGGAAAAAAGTTCCACATAGCGCCCAGGGTCTGTTATCATAAGATGCACATCCACTAGCTTTTTTGTGTTGGCGCGCACAGCTTCAAAATCGGGGAGTCCCATACCGAAGTTGGGTACGAAATGTCCATCCATTATATCAATATGGAAAATATCACAACCAGCTTCGTCCAGTTCAATGATTTCATGAACAAAGTCATCTACCACGAGATTTAATATTGATGGACAAAGAAGTATATCCATAATAATTATCCTTTACATGTCATTATTTAAACTTGAGTATCATTTGTTTTATACTAGATATTATTCTTCTTTAGTTTTGCAAATACATCATCAACAATATTGAGTGTAACGTCTATATCCTCAATTGTATGCGAAATCCCAAATCCGTTATGTGCTGGAACCGGACTGGTTCCATAGTCATGAAAATATAGTCCGTTGGCAAGCGCCTCCTTGACAAATTTGTTTTTCATCTCAATGTCAAAACACTCTACAGTTTGTCTCCAATTGTAGTCTGCCTCTGCATCCTCTACACCGAAGTAAATACTGAAGCGCGCTCCAATTCCACGGACATGTCCAGGAAGGTTATGCTTCTTAAATAGATAGTTTATGCCTTTGTAAAGCCTATCACCTATTCTATCTATGTGATCAAAGAATTCCGGCTCCTTTATTATCTTCATACATTCAATCGCCGCAAGCACAGGCATTAGCGCACCGGATGTAGTTCCGCTTGCTACTACTCTGCCAACCGGGTTGAAGGCATCCATGATCTCACGTTTACCTACCAACGCAGCTATTGGCAGACAACCGCCCAACGCCTTTGCAAGCGCCGTCAGGTCTGGTGTAACGCCATAATAACCTTGGGCGCTACCCGGACGCATACGAAAACCACATATAACCTCATCGAATATCAAAACAATACCTTTACAGTTGCATAATTCCCTCACCTGCCGGAGATATTCCTTACGAGCCGGATAACATCCACAATTGAAGCTAATAGGTTCCAATATAATACAGGCAATCTGATCGTTATAACGTTCAACCACTCGTTCTAATGCTTCAATATCGTTGTATTCCACGTTTTTTACTACACTGCCAAAGCAATCCGGGAAACCTTCACTATCGGGAATATTTGTAATCTCGCCAATATTGTCCATCTCACCTTTGCCGTTGTGATTATACCAAACACTTTCGTGCATTCCATGGAAATGCCCCTCAAAACGTATGACTATCTCTCGTCCAGTATAACCCCTCGCAAGGCGTATGGCAGCTTGAGTGGACTCTGTGCCACTGTTAAAAAGGCGAACCATCTCCGCGCATGGGATGATATCGCAGATGTGCTGCGCCAACTCCACATGATACGGAGTATCAAAATGCACAAAGTTTCCTAACGATGTTGCTTTCTCAATAGCAGCGTTTATACGAGGATTGTTGTAACCGAATAATGCTGCCCCAGCAGATGTATGGTATTCTATATATTCTTTTCCATCGACATCATAAAGCTTTGAACCATTCGCGTGATGAAGGAACATCGGTTGCCCGAAAATAGCATGATGTCTTCCACCTGCACTACACCCCCCTACCAGATATTTTTTTGCGTTAACATAAGTAATTCTTTGATTGGACATTTTTATACTCCTTTTATGCCAGTTTTTATGGTTTATAAAGCGATAAAAAGGAAAAATCTCGATTTAAGAAATATTTCATTATCGCGTGTGAAACGCTTGCCATTTTAAAGTGGCGCTGGATTGCTCCTCCCATAGTTACATCTCATTATAAGGACAGAAAGACCATTTTTTTTAAAATGGACACTTTGCACATTAAAAAGCTATGCAAAAGGATAAATGCAAATCCAATACTGCTACTGACAATAGCGCTCCTCTATTGTATGCCTGATTAGTTCAACGTAACGCCGTATTTTCTCATAATCGCCTTTTAATGAATATACATCCATTTGTGTGATTTCAAGTTGACAACCTTTAGCAGCGTTTAACGTTTTACACAAGCACTTTCTTATACCTTCTTCATCAAGCGGTCCCTCCTGACTTAGGTATTCAGTCGGTAATTTGCGTTGGAATATTATTTTTTTGCCAGCTAAACGTTCACCCATATACTCCTCATCACACCAAGCAGATATTGAAACCTTGCGCAGGTTTTCAAACTTGTGTAGGCATATATCCCAGTTCTTACTAACAGGCTCACAACAACCGTATGATAGAAACGCAAACAATTCGCTTAACTTTTTATAGTAAGGCATAAAAAACTCACTAAACATTTCAGGTGATATACTTACACTTTCTTGAGAATCCATATATCCCCAAATGTCATGTGATGTAAGGGGGCGCGACTTCATCACATTCTCATCAGGAAGTTCCAAGTTGAATGCAAGCGATGATTGCCGTACCATTTCAAAGGATGTAGTAGGAAAAATAAGCCCTTCACCGCTCAAAAAATCGAAGAATTTGTAGTACCCGTCAGTTATCCGTTCCATTATTTGATGTACTTTGTCGGGACAGTCATAAAGTGAATAACACAGTTTTTCCATACCCAAAATGTATACAAGCTCTCGTGTCGGAACAACGCGAGGAACATCATGACCAAATTTTGGTGGCAGAATATCGCCAAAAACATCCTGACTAACATCAAAGATGCGACGTGCATTCTCACGATCTATTCCCATAACGGTTTCTCCAAGCGAATCGGCTTCAGCTTCGAGATTGTTTATTCTGACTGGGTGGATCATTGCGATACTGTCCCCGTATTTTTCGCCTGTAGTGTCGAACCCGAAAAAATTAATCCATGATCCATACAGAACAGGAAAATAGCCCGGCACCGGCCAATCGTCGCCAAACAACTCAAAATTCAGACAACACTTATACAAATCAAATTCGATCTTTCTGGCGTCGGGAGAGCAACATTTTAGCAGAGGTATAATTACATCATTCGACATATGCGTTATATCCATGTGTATTATAGGTCTTCCTTTAATGCACGAATTATGTCTGTACCACTCCTTTATCAGTGATAAATTCTCGGGTGATTTATGCAACTCCATTTGTTTTGAGGCCAATGCACGCAATATTTCTCTGTCTTTTTCGGATAGCATATGATTTTCTCCAATCTTGTCTACTATTAATAAACGAGGTTTTTTCTTTTATAAGGGTAATCCCCCTACTGTACTTAATCGATTTTATCCAGGGGTTAACCGCGCTCTATCCCGTTCCCCGGAGACAGGAGTATTAAATCTGTTTTGTCATTGGATAAAATGGCACGCCGTCTTGTGCTTGTCCGACCATGATTCATTCAACTGTGGCTCTTCTGTCATGCAGATTTCCTGCGCCATCCAGCAACGCTTACAAAAACGACATCCTATGGGAGGATCAATTGGGCTGGGGACATCGCCTTCCAAAACAATCCGAGTCTTTTTTTCATCAGTTTTTACTGACGGTACCGCGCTCAAAAGAGCCTTTGTATAGGGATGCAATGGATTTTTAAACAATTCGTCGCTCGGCGCCTCTTCCATGATTTTTCCGAGGTACATGACCTTGATCCTTGTGGAAATATGCTTTACAACACTCAGGTCATGGGAGATAAACAGGTATGTTAATTTCTGTTCTTTCTGAATATCCATCATCAAGTTTATAATCTGTGCCTGAATGGATACATCCAGCGAAGATACTGGCTCATCGCACACGATCAATTTTGGGTTTAGTGAAATCGCCCTCGCTATACCAATAGTCTGGCGTTTACCACCGTCCAACTCATGGGGGTATTTATTCAATAGATCCAAAGGGATGCGGGTTACTGCACACAAAGCTTCTACCTTTTCAGGTAATAACTTCCATGATGTTACCTTTTGTATGATGAATGGCTCAGACAGTATCTGTCGGACAGTTTTTTTGGGATTCAATGAAGTATACGGATCCTGAAAGATCATTTGAATATCTTTACAGAGTAGCCGCTGTTGTTTTCTGTTGAATTTTGTGATGTCTTGCCCCTTGAAAATAATACTGCCGCTTGTCTCTTTGAGTAGGCGAACGACTAAATTACCAATAGTGGATTTTCCACATCCGCTCTCTCCGACCAACCCCATCGTTTCCCCTTCCTGAATAGAGAAACTAACATCATCGACCGCACGAAGATCCTTGCCCTTTACAATGAAATACTTCTTTAGATTCCTGACTTCGAGTAACGGTTCAACCATCTTTGAGCACCTCGTTTCCTCCATAACGAAAGCAGCGTACCATATGTCCATCATTAGTCTCATATTCCTTCGGTTCACTTTTGCAGCAGTGTTCCGTACAATATGGACAACGATCGGCAAACTTACATCCGATGGGCAATTCCATTGGATTGGCAACAAAACCAATGATGGGGGTTAACCGCTCGCTCATTTTATTGATATCCGGCAAAGAGCCCATCAACCCCACTGTGTAAGGATGCAGCGGTTTACTAAACACGTTATCAACCTTACCGTATTCAATAATCTGTCCTGCATACATCACCGCAACACGCTCACAAAGTTCGTTAACGATGCCCAAATTGTGTGTAATCATGATTAAGGAAGTCTTCCGAGCGTGTTGCAGTTTTTTCATTATTATCAGGATCTGAGCTTGTATAGTGACATCAAGCGCCGTTGTCGGCTCATCCGCAATAAGAAGCTCAGGGTCGCAGGCTAACGCTGCTGCAAGACCAACACGTTGCCGCATACCTCCGCTGAACTGTATTGGGTAATCATCAACCCGATATTCTGCAATCCCAACCGACCTTAATGCATCTTTTGCAGCTTGGATAGCTTCGCTTTTTTTCATACCCTTATGTCTGCGATAAACCATCGCAATCTGTTCGCCGACAGAAAACACGGGATTAAGCGAAGTAAGAGGATTCTGGAACACCATTGAAATACTTTTTCCGCGAATTTTGTTCAAATAAACGGCGTTTCTTTGGTCAAGAAGGTTGTAGCCATTGTATTCTATGGCGCCGTTGATTACTTTGGAGTTACGCTTAGGCAGTAAACCCAATATTGACATTGCGGTTGTCGTCTTTCCCGCTCCGGTTTCACCGACTAATCCAAGCGCTTCCGCTTTGTGCAGCACGAGATTCAGCCCATTCACTGCATGAATGACTCCGTCGAGCGTATAGTAGTTTACAAATAAATCCCGTATTCTTAGTAATTCTTCCATTGGTCTACCTCATCTTAGGATCTAACGCATCACGAACTCCGTCTCCAAGAAAATTGAACACCAGCACCGTGAACATCAACGCACAGCCAGGCACAAGTACTGTCCATGGTGCAATCTGCATGGCTGTGCGTCCGCTAGCAATCATTACGCCCCAAGCTGGCATAGGAGGTTGTACCCCCATCCCAAGAAAACTCATTGCGGCTTCGATCAGTATAAACAATCCAAGAGACTGACTTGCCTGAACGATCAAAGGTGTAAGCGCATTTGGGAATATCTGGCTAAACATAATCCACCTGTCACTCGCACCCATGATTTGCGATGCACAGATAAATTCGCTTTTGCGCAGCATTAGCACGGAACTGTAGACTATTCTGGCATATGTAGGCCAATAGGTAACTGAAAGAACGATAACTAAGTCATACAGGTTTTTTCCAAATACGGCATATAGAGTAATCGCAAGCATCAGCGCAGGAATGGAAAGCTGTATATCACCAAGGCGCATTATTAATGTGGCGACCCAACTGCCATAATAACCAGCAAGTAGGCCAAGTATGACGCCAACAGTTGCTGCAAAAACTACTGACGACGCCGAAACGATCAGAGAATACCGGCTACCCACAAGCAGGCGCGTAAACATGTCCCGCCCAAGCGAATCTGTACCCATCACATGGCCTTGAAGACCGTATTTAAACCATTGCGGCGGCGTGTAAAGGGCAGCGTAATCTGGTAGCGTCGGATCAAAAGGAGTAATTTTATCAGCAAAAATAGACAGCAATACGATAAAAAGTACACCAACACCGCCAATGATAAAAAACTTACTTCTGCGGAATCGAATCCAAATAATTTTTTTCATATTCTGGCAGCCACCCCCAAAGTTTATTCATTCAGATTTGCATATTGTTTTTTTCGTTTTTTGTCTCCAATGAGTGTAAAGCGGATTCTGGGATCGGCGATCATATAAAGAATATCTACTAAAAAATTAACCAGCACAAACAATAATGCACTCATTAACAGACATCCCATCACAAGAGGATAGTCGCGGCGATTGACAGAGTCTACCATGAGACGTCCAATACCGTTATAAGCGAAAATCGATTCCGCGACTACAGCGCCACTCAAAAAAGTCCCCATCTGAAGACCTGTTACAGTGATTGTTGGTATCAAGACATTTTTTAGCGCGTATTTAAAAACCACAGAAAAGTCGGGTTCCCCCTTGGCGCGGGCTACACTTATAAAATCATCTTCCAAAGTATCTATCATACCCGCACGTACCATTCGGCAGATAATTGCGGCCGTGGGTGTGCCTACCGTAAGAGCGGGAAGGACAATGTGCATAAACGTTCCATCTCCAAAGGATGGAAACCAGTTAAGCTTTACGGAAAAAACCAGCACAAGCAGAATCCCCAACCATGTAGGCGAACACGACTGCCCAAGCAGTACAAATCCCATCGTTCCCACATCTATCAAAGATCCACGTTTGACCCCCGCCAATACTCCAAGGGGAATGGCTATAAGCAGCGCAATAAAAAGAGCCATACCAGATAGAATCCCCGTGTTTTTAAGCGCTGGTAGAATCAAATCAAATACATTGCGATGATAGAATAAAGAGGTACCCCAGTCTCCAACAAACAATCCCCCAAGCCAGGAAAAATACTGAATCATGATCGGGCGATCAAAACCGAGTTCTGCCCTCATTGCCTGCATCTGCTCCTCAGTGGCCGTATCGCCCAGCAGCAGGCGCACAGGATCACCAGGAGACAGGTGTAGAATCATGAACACAATAAATGAAATACACAACATAACAATCGCCACATAAATGGTTCGTTTAATCAAAAAGCTTTGCATGATCTCCCCTCATATAGCTTATTTTTAAATGTTAAGAATTATTCCAAGCCTACTAAAAACCTTGGCAAAACAACCCTGTCAATACCAAAAGCTCTTTCAAAACAGTTTGGATCAATCTTGTTTGATATTGCATACCCGCAGACAACTTCGTTTAAGCCGAGGAAAGGCGCAAACTCCTGCGCAGATATTTCATTAACCTTTGCATAAGCGTCAGCCCGATCTTCAGCTGCTGAGAGTTCACTTCCTTTTCGAATCCATGACATCATTTCCTGGTTTTCATAGTTGCACATTTGTGAGTTGCCAAGGACACGAGTGTTCAAAAAATTTATAGGATCGCCGGCTTCATGTGCGCTTGCCGTCCAAAACATATCATACAGCTCGGCTGAACGGCGTTCCATGAAGGTTGCATTATCATATATATCCAGTTTTACATTGAATCCGACCGCCGTCATCATTGCCTGAATTGCTTCAAGTTGTTCCATTGTCATTACCAGATTTCCCACAAAGGAAAGAAAGATTAATTCTCTTCCATCGTACGAGCTTTCCTCAAGCAGTTGTTTCGCTTTTTCAGGATTGTACTCGTATGGAGGCAACCTGCCACCCCCTAGTGCGGTGGATACAACTATCCCTCCTGCGGGTTTACCACCCTTCACGATGGACACAAGAGCGTTCCTGTCAATGGAAAGAGAAGCGGCTTCTCTTACTTTTAGGTCACTGAACGGCTCTCTATCGCACTTTAGACCTACCCAAAACTGGTCGGCAAGATCTCTTTTCAGCAGGGTCATATTTTGATTGGATTCCACGGTTTCATAAAGAGACGGATCCATGTTGTCAGCAATATCGATCTCTCCATTCTGTATGGCGGCAAGACGTGTGCTGTCCTCAAGAAGAAAAATATACTCATACTCGTCATAGTATGGAGGTGTATCCCAATAATACGGATTGCGCTCAAGAGTACATTTAACGTCCGGCAGGTTTTCCTTGAGCATATACGGACCAGTTCCAAGCATCTCGACTGCCATTACATCGGCGCCTCGTTCAACCAGCTTATGACTGTACACCCCATAAATGGTAGCTATTGACAAAAGCGCTCCGAATGATTTGTTGCATAGAAACTTAACAGTGTATTCATCAATGACGTCAATTCGCTCGATAGACTCAAAGCTGCTACTCCTCATCGTGTTGTTTTCCACAGGATACATGAATGTTGCTTTAACATCTTCAGCCGTAAACTGGTCGCCGTTTGAAAACTTAACATCATTTCGCAGATAGAATATATATTCTGTTGCGTCAGCATTGACTTCCCATTTTGTGGCTAAACGCGGTGAAATCGTTCCGTCAGGGTTTCTCTCCACAAGGGTGTCATATACACTTAAAATGTTAATATTATTACTGATGTTATTGCTCATAGACTGATCAAATGTTAGTACTTTTTCATTTCTCGCAAATCTTATCCGCTTAAAGGAATCATTGCCCGTCTGGGCAGCGGCAGTGCTTTGAGTCTGTGCTGTGTCAGTAGACTGAGCTTGGGTGGCGCCGTTGTTTTGAGTTTGACTGGACCCTGAACATCCCGAAATATTTACGAGCGCAAGCACAATCACAAGCATAAAACCAAAAAACTGTTTAAACCTCTTTTTGTTCATGACATGTTCTCCTTTTTATTTTTAATTTTCATCTAAGGAATTTCGAAAGCAATTTTATGATACATTATATTGTGTTAGGATAATAGTGACAAATACTAAAATCTTTTTGGGGTCAATTTTATGAAAAACTTGCATAATCTTCTGGCTAGAGATAATAATAAACTGGCATGAGCAGTTAACCCCAGAATGTTAGCATTTAATGATTTTGTTGTTTTTCCCATTGCTATGCATTATAATTCTAATGAGTATTTCGCCCACAACCTATTTGGGCTTGGCAAAGCGCGGTTCCACTCGCCTATACGCATGACGCGGCCCGTGCACCGCGCTAATGCGCAAAATCAGAGACTTATTCCTAAAACGGCTTATTATTAATCAGCGCTCCTATGGGTTAAGTCACCGATTAGCTTTGTCTAAAAAGAGAATCATGGAGTTCTGCTTATGATTTATATCGATAGGAGTTCTAAGATACCGATCTACAGGCAAATATATGAACAGATAAGAGGCGACATTATTGACGGTACACTTGGGGAAGGAAGCAGGCTTATGTCCATACGGTCGCTCGCAAATAATATTTGTGTTGCCCGTAATACCGTTGAGTATGCTTATGCTCAGCTAAGCCTTGAAGGATATGTACAAAATAAAGCCTGTTCTGGTTTTGTTGTTCAAAAAATAGATAGAAGCTTTTTTACAAATGCACATTCAAAAATTGATGATAAACTTTTGCACTACTCCTCGTCCAGTATCCCATGTAACAGCAACGTAGGATTGCCAGGGGATATGCTTGCCTGGATTAATAATGAACTTGGACTTTATGAATATGATTTTCAGTGTACAGGAATTACCAGAGAAGTGTTTCCCCATGCCATTTGGCGAAAATTGACTAATGAAACTTTACGTGCAAACGATAACTATAAAATAGGCATATATAATGACATGCAGGGAGAAGCTGATCTTCGCAACGAGATTATGTTATACCTCAACCGTTCCAGGGATGTACATTGTACCGCTGATCAGATTGTGATGTGCAGCGGGATTCGAAACGCTCTTGATATAGTCTGCAAACTGTTGTCAGACAGGGTAGAAAGATTTGCTGTTGAAGAGCCAACTAATTATTGTACAAGAGCTGTTATTGAAAACAGCGTGTATAAAATTGCACCTGTTGTAGTCAATGAAGATGGTATTAGTATACGCGAACTTAAGCGCTCAAGCGCCGACGCTGTTTTTGTTACACCTTCTCACCAATTTCCTACTGGCGTCGTGATGTCCATTCAAAACAGGATACAACTATTGGATTGGGCTATACAGAATAACACCGTTGTTATTGAGGATGATTACGACAGTGAGTTGCGCTACCACACAGGTCCTATCCCATCACTGCAATCTATTGATAAACATGGTAGGGTAATCTATATGGGAACTTTTTCAAAGGCGCTCTCACCCGATCTTAGAATGGCCTATATGATTTTGCCGGAATGGATATTATCGAAATATTACAGCATGTTTGCAATGTACAGATCCACATTGTCATGGTTCCAGCAAAGGGTCCTATGTCAGTTTATGAAAGAAGGGTACTGGGAAAGGCATATCCAAAAACTATGTCATGTAAATAGAATAAAACACGATGCATTAATTCGGACAATAAAAAGCCTGATGGGAGATCGGGTAACTATTCGTGGCGCCAATGCTGGAACCCATTTAATTTTGGAGTTTCCAGGAGGTGAAGAGCAAAAATGGTTGACCTCCCGAGCGAAGGAGTTTGGTGTTAAGGTATACCCAATCACGCCATTTTGGTATAACAAGGAGAAATGCCCTCAAAACCAATTATTAATCGGTTTTAACATGTTAGATGAAAAACAGATCATAAGGGGGGTTTCCTTACTAAATAAAGCCTGGTTTGAAGCAGATACTTAATGACGATTGGTATATCTCCCAACTTTTTTTATCTCATCCATTATGACAAAATAGTTAGCAGCGCTCACCCCCGGCTCCACGATATTTCCACTACATAAAACCAAACCGCCGCCAGGCGCCCCATGCTTAACTGCATATCTAACCTCTTCCCGTAGCTTTTCCTCAGGCCCTTCTATCATTGTTTCAACATTGACGCCTCCGAAAAGACAAAGTTTTCCGCCATATTTTTCCTTCAATAGCTTTATATCCATACCGAGGCTTGGTTGTATGCCTTGCCATCCGTCTACGCCTACATCAACAAAAGAATCCAAGGCTTCCCACATTAAACCGTCACTATGCTTGATAAAATAACCATTCTCCTCATGTGCTGCGGCACAAACACGCTTTAAATATGGCAAAACAAATTTATTATATCGTTCCTTACCCATTATGAGTCCCATGGTATCCGCATAATCGTCGAGTTCCATGACAGCGTCACAGCCAGCTTTTAAAAAGGCTTTTTCATAGGCAATTACTCTTTTGCATGCTATTTCAGTTGCTCGAATAATAAACTCTGGGTCGGTGATTATTCTAGAAAAAAACTCCTCAGGTCCGACAGTCTGAACAAATGGGAATGTTCCACCCATTGTTTTTCCAATGATGAAGTGCGTTTCCCCAAGTATCTCAACAACACCGCGCGCTATATCCATTTCTTCGTCGGCGATCTCAATTGGAGCGTCAGGATCGCCAAGCTCCGAGATATCCATATTGATATCCCATTTTTCTGGTAATATGATATTGCCGTATTTTGGATTATAATGAAATCTGTTACCCTCGTTATCCTGAAAAATATATTCATCAATTCTTTTATAGCCTGAGTAATCTTTTTTCAACGGGGCAGCTGGAACCCGAATAAAGTCCCACTCCAAGCACTTTGCAATAGCCACAAAAGCATCAATATAATCTCTTACAACGTCATCCCGTCTCCCGCTCCAAAGCGCTTCAAGTTCTTTCCATCCTCCGTACGCCAAAGTATCATACCCACAAACTTCTTTAAAAAAAATGTTGTCAAACGCTGTTTCACCTCGAGGGACAAAATCAGGTTCCTGATGGTTCAGCGTAGTAATTACTCTTTCTTTTGCAGTCAAATTATCATCTCCCTTTGCATTTAGTTAATATGTATATCATGTGTCAACCACACTATGTCATATATTGTCAATTGGAAAAAGTGGGCGTTTAATTTTCTTAAAAGGCAATCTTTTCAGATCGCGATCCGTACATCCAGGTGTATTGACGTATAAATACGTTTTCATAATTCCATCGTAGCATGACTTGAACGACTGTGTCTGTTTATGAATGACGATACCAATGGACGCCGGATCAATCCCCATTGTTATTAGCATGTTTCTATCTTGCGGTGGGCAAGAGAATTCCAGTAGGATTATATTGATGCCTCCTGATCTCAGAAGTACACGTGTACCAGGATCGACTAAACGATTTTTCATAAAAGGACCCAGGTTCACAAATGGTTCAGTGTTTATCATTATAACCTCCGCTTCTACGGGAATCTTTTTGTTGTATCCTTCTTCGTTTGAACTACCGATTTCAAACACGTATTTGCCGCCAAGCCCTATCTCTCTGGCTTTCTGAACACACTCCGGATCAACAATCGTAAGACAGGAAGTCATATCTGGTTTTTCTTTGAGCAGTGATCTTAGCGCTACCGTGCTATCGCCAACAGCCCCGCCACCCAGCACATCCCCATAATCCACAAGACAAATCGTTGATTCCTTATCAGTACACCATTTGATGGCTTCGTCCATTTCCGGCATAGGTGAATAGAATACATTACGCCTGTCCCATAAATAATTCAATATCGAGTCGGCAACAATTTCAAACTCAACTCGGCTTGCCTCATCCTCAAAAAACAGACAGAGTTCTGTACCCAATTCCGGCGTATCAAGCCAAGGTTGTGTGGTAAAAAGGGCGCCGGATAGAACTCCTTGCAAGTCTAATGCCTCTTTCATCATTTTCATTGCATATCCAAATAATGGTTTGTCTGTGTTTGTACTATCATCACAGGGTGGTACAAATGGAATCGTCTTTAAAAGTTTGGCAGGTTGTATTCTCTTATGTAAGAGCATATAAAGTGATCTTGCAGCGCGATACGACGTTTCTTCAATGTCTAAATGGGGAAAGGTATAGTATCCGTTTGCTCCGTCAAGGCAGCTCATCATTTTCTCTGTCATACAAGCATGAAGATCAAAAGACGACACGATCGGCACATGTTCACCAACGATTGCTCGTATGTGATCCAAAATGTATCCCTCACAGTCCTCCACGCTCTCACTCTGGCAAGCCCCATGTAGGGTGAGCATCACCCCGTCGATCTTCCCGGCGTCTTCAAGGCTTTTAAACAACATATCAGCTAAGTATTCAAACTCACCGGTTTTAATAGGACCTGACGACATTGCCCACGTTGAAAACCCAGGTACAATCTCAACGTCTTTCATATCATCAAAGTATTTATATACACCCCCAATACCAATAGTCTTCGATCTCAGATGTTCCATTTCCTTTCCATATGCCCACACTCCCCTTTTAAATGTTCCACGATCAGCAAGTGCAGGGCTAAAGGAATTTGCTTCCATCTGAATACCGCCTAAGAAAACTCTCATAATAATCATTTCCTTTCAAACAAGTTTATATGGCAGGGTATTGTTTGGTTAATTTGATTCTATATTATTAGTGTAATAATAAAAGTGACAATTCGAAAAAAAAAACTGGATACAGTCATTATGACCAATGCGTAGACTGTACCCTATAAAATAGTTCTAATTGACACTTTTCTTGACGTGTTTTTTTATGTATAAAAGTATATAGTACAATAAAATACTCGAAAGGAAATATATGGGAAAGCTGATTGATTTATATGAATTGGCAAAGGTAAACCTGGTAGGAGGGGTGTCTGCTGGAGGAAGGCATCACGCCGTATTCGGGCAGCCAATCTACATGCTTAGGGCAGACGGGAGCAAACTATATGATGCCGAAGGCAACATGTTTCTTGATTTCCATACATCAGCCGGTGCTGCAATATTTGGTTATAATCATCCCCGCATCAAAAGCGCAGTCAATAAAGCAATTGATTTAGGCTTCTATTTAAATTTCGACTCAGAATATCATGTTGAATTAGCAAAACTGTGCAAACAGATATTCCCATGCGCTGAAATGATCCGATTTAGCAATACAGGCACAGAAGCAACTATGGCGGCTGTTCGCCTTGCTCGCGGGTTTACCGGTAATGACATTATTATCAGATTTGAAGGCCATTTTCATGGTATGAACGAACTTGTTTGGTATAACCATAACCACGAAGGATGTATGGACGAAATTGGAGAAATAGTGAATATTCCCGACACAGCAGGAATACCGAGTTGTTTTTCGGATGTTGTAAAAAATGTTGAATACAATGATATAAGCGCTCTTGATCGTATAGTATCCCGATATAAAGGGAAAATTGCGGCTATCATACTAGAACCAATAAGTTTTAACTGCGGATGCTATCCTCCCAGCGACGGGTATTTACATGCGGTGCGCGATATTTGTGATCGTGAGGGAATTGTTCTGATATTCGATGAGGTAATATCCGGACTGCGCCTACGCCCGGGAAGCGCTCAGGCATATTTCGACGTCATTCCCGATATTGCCGTCTTCGCAAAGGCTATTGGCGGCGGATTTCCATTAGCAATTCTTGCCGGAAAAGAAAGGATCATGAAGACGCTTAACCCTCTAGGCCCTGTAGTTATGAGTGGCACCTATACCGCCTCGATTATGCCTGTACTTGCATCGATCGAATGCCTTAAAATGTCGCTCGAACCATCTTACTTCGATCATATAGAAAGAATCGGAGACATGCTATACCGTGGAATAAATGACTTAATGAAAAAACATAGTATCAAAGGGCATTTACGCGGCATGGGAGCGAGGTTTGGCCTTTATTTTGGGGTCGAAGACCCAGATGACGATTTTAATTGGCGCAAAGTCAAACAAAACTTCAATAGCGAGATAAATAAAAAATTTCTTCAAAAGTCATTAGAATACAATCTCTATTTTCATGATTATGGTACAAGCCCAGTTCCAGCACACAACGGTTTTGGCGTCTCTCATTCGATTGAGGATATTAATTGGGCGTTAGAAAGAATTGATAAAATCTTTATGGAAATAAAATAACCAAAAATGTAAATATTTCTGGAGGTTCTGTTATGAGAGTTTATATTGGAGGCATATTGATGGAGGCAAACTCCTTCAATCCCGACAAGTCTGGTTGTGAAACGTTTATGAGACATGTATGGCTTAAGGGAACGCAGATAGAATCTTTATGTGCGACAGCAGTGGAAATTAGTGGTTTTTACGCTTATCTAAATACGATACCCGATGTCGAAATAATTCCGGGTTTTTTCGCTTTCGCAGAAAGTTCAGGTCCAATCAAAGCCAGTGAATTTGAAAAACTAACCGGGTATCTATTTGATAGTCTCAAATCGTCAGGGAAAGTAGATGCCGTACTACTTTCGTTGCACGGCGCAATGCAGAGCGAAATTGTAGACGATTGTGATGGATATATTCTGGAGCAAGTGAGAAAGATTGTTGGCGAAGATGTTGCTATCGTTTCATCCTTGGACCTACACGCTTGCATGACAGAAAAAATGGTAATGAACCTCGACGGTTTTGCAGGATATTTAACAATGCCCCATTCTGATACAAAAGAAACCGGATATCGTGCTGCACAGGTACTTAAAAATCTTTCAGCCCGTGATAAAAAACCGTGTAAGCTGCTAAAGCGTATACCTTTGGTAATGCCTTTGCAGAACAGTAATTCTAGTCAGGGGCCAATAAAGTGTGTTATAGAAAAGTGTAAACAAATATTATCCATGCCCGGCGTTCTGTCAGCCTCCCTGTTTTTAACACAGCCCTGGCTGGATACGCCGTATTTAGGATGCGAAATGTGTATATTCTTCGATGATGAGGCAATGCGTAGCTTGTATGATGATGCGGCGCAAGGTGTGTTGGACCTTATATGGGAAAACAGAAATGAATTTTACCCGGCTATTCTAGATATCGACAGGGCAATCCAAAAATGCAAAGTTATGGGAAAACCTGTTTGCTTGGTGGATTTAGGCGATTCGGTCCCCGGCGGCAGTACTGGTGACAGTACGGTGGCTCTACGCTCGCTCGTACAGGCGGATCTTGACATTAACTCTTGCATATTCCTAAAGGATCCCGAAACAGTGCATAAAGCTCTTCAGGTCGGTATGGGCGGTTTGGGAAAATTCAACATTGGCGGATCAGATAAAGAGGGCTTTAACTGCCGTGTTGACTTAGAGGCGCGTGTTATCTCGATCAATACCAAACCATTTGAAAATCTGGGGCCGCTATACAAAGGCCTTATTGTTAATCCCGGCATTCGCGTCCTTCTTCGCGTGGGAAATATACACATTATAGCGTGCGAAAACGCGTGCACAACATATGATAGGAATATGATGCTCACAATGGGAATTGATCCAAGGCAAATTGAGATCATTGTACAAAAAGCGTCTAACTCATTTAAAATTACATTTGAAGGAGTTATGGGTTCTTATTTATATGCCCAAACGCCAGGGTATACCGATCCCATCCTGACCAGGCTGCCGTTTACTCGTATTACGCGGCCTATTTATCCTTTTGACGAAATGTGAGGACAGATTAATGAAGGGCTTGCAGAGGTATGTGTACCCTCTTTAATTCTTCCCACTATTCAAACCCGTCTACTATCGTTTATATAAACTGATTATTTCTCAGGCGCTTGATAAACAAGCCACGGTGGTAAGGTTTCATACCGATTGCCAGAAAGTATGGCAACAATATTCCTAACTGCAGCCAAGGATACACTGTTTTTTGCCTCTTCACTGTCTCCCCCGATATGGGGCGTTAAAATCACGTTGTCCAGAGTACCCAGAGGGTTGTTGGCGTTGAAAGGCTCTTCGCTGAAGGTATCGAGAGCAGCCCCGGCGATTGCCCTCTCCTTCAGGACTTGAAAAAGACCATTTTCATCAATGATATCTCCGCGAGCGGTATTAATAATATACGATGTTGGTTTCATAAAGCGAAGCCTTTGCCCATTGATCAAATGCCTTGTTTCTGGAGTTAGCGCTACATGGATAGACACAAAATCAGACCTTTTCATCAAGTCGTCAAGTTCACATCGCTCAACTCCATATTGTTCCGCAAATGCTGTATCCCAAAAAGTGTCAAATGCCAGAATCTCCATTTCAAAGCCTTTAGCGCGTTTTGCCACTTCTTTCCCTATAGCGCCGAAACCAACAATGCCAAGTGTTGAGCGATACAGCGACTTACCAATATACCTTTTCCACAATCCTGAACGTAAATTCTGTTCTGCAAACGTGATCTGCCTGGAAATAGCTATCATAAGGCCAATAGCCAAATCGGCGACAGCGTTCCTATTTGCTCCAGCCGCGCGTACGACATTTATTTTGTGTTTTTTTGCCGCATTCACATCAATAGCGTTGATACCAGCGCCAAAAGAAGAAACCACTTTCAGTCCTTTGGCTGCCTGCATAACGAGTTCGCCCACGGGTTCCGATGCATTGATAATAGCAACAGTATCATCATTAACTAAAGATAATACTTGTCTTTCATCGCTAATAACATCCTTATTGAAAATAGGCGTTAAGCCGGCATTCTCAAAAACATCCAGTACTTCCTGACCAACAGGTAAAAAAAACGGAGTAGCAATCAATACATTCTTCATGATTATAATTATTCCCTTTCTCAATTTGATGGTGTACTAGCATTCTTGTTAATGATACACATCACAATCACCGAATTACCCGACCGCTGCCGTCTCCGCCCATCAGCTTCTCAACATCGGAAACGCTCATTCTATTGAAATCCCCAATGACAGAGTGTTTAAGGCAGCTAGCTGCCACAGCGAATTCCAGCGCCTGTTGATGATTGCTGTAGCGGTTTATGCCATAGATCAATCCTGCCGCGAATGCATCTCCTCCGCCAACACGATCTATGATATCGCTTATTTGATAGCGCTTGCTTTCTAAAAATGCAGTCCGATCATTCAGGCAGGCGGCCCACCCGTTTATATCAGCGCTTTTGCTTTCCCTTAACGTAATAGCAATCATCTTAAGATTGGAATATCTGTCGAGCACCTCGTCAGACAGGGCTTTGTACTTAGCAGACTCAAGACGTCCCTGCTCCACTTCAACATCAACAGTAATTCCCAATGATTTTTGCACATCTTCCTCATTAGCTACTGCAATGTCAACGTGTTTTACCAGTTCCGCCATTACTTCCGACGCCGTTTTGCCGTATTTCCACAGGTTTTTGCGGTAGTTCAGGTCGCATGAAACAGTAATACCTCTTTCCCTCGCTTCCTGAACACCTGAAAGAGAGAGTTGCATGGCTGTTTTGCTGATAGCGGGTGTGATGCCGGTTATGTGGAACCAATCAATACCTGTAAGGGCTGTGTCCCAATTGATGTCTTCAGGCTTTGCCAACGAAATGGCTGAACCGGCGCGGTCATATACCACCTTGCTGGGGAGTTGATTCGCGCCCCCTTCCAGAAAATAGACTCCCATACGACCGGGTCCCCGGAGTATGCGTCCGACATCAACATTAAAACGCCGCAGCTCTCGGATGCATTCGTCTGCCAGTACATTTTCTGGCAGCACCGTCAGATAAACTGCATCGCAACCAAAGTTCGCAAGTGAAACAGCCACGTTAGCTTCACCGCCGCCAAAAGTGGCCTCCAGAAGAGGGCTCTGAAAAAAACGTTCAGCACCAGGCGCTTTCAACCGTAACATGATTTCACCAAAAGTAAGATATTTCACAATGTTTCCCCCCTTATTTTTGAAGCAGATGGACTGCAAAACCGCCAAAAGATTGCTTAAGATAAACTGCAACCATATCTTCTCCTTTGAACTTAGCTGTTTCCATGTCAGCCTCAAAACCTTTTTTCGTTAGAGTCGCTACCGCTCTGCCTATATTAACCGTCTGAATAGCAATATGTCCGTTATCACCAAGATATCTGCTCTTCATTATCTCAATGGCGGAAGAAGCAAAATTTGAGGATACGCCCTCCTTAATGCCAGTGCCGAAAGCCATGTCAAACAACCTACTGACCTGAAGCGACTCTTCGTCAGTTTCACAATTGATGCCTATATGTGCCAATTCAAAACCAAGGGATGTTTTGACCGCATCAGCTGTGAACGCGGTAATAACGTCAAAATTGCCGTTATTTATATCCTGTTTTGAACATAACCAACTTCCGCCAACAGCATGAATAAAAGGCGCCGATAGATATTCTTTAAGGTTTTTGTCTGAAATACCACCTGTGGGAATGAATCTCACGCTGCCAAATGGGCCCGCTAGCGCTTTCATAGCTGGAATGGCGCCAAACACATTAGCTGGAAAGAACTTCAGTATATTTATCCCCAGTGCCAGCGCCTGAGTGATTTCTGTGGGTGTAACACAGCCAGGCGTCACCGTAACATTATTGTCAATACACCACTCCGCAATTTCCTGGTTGAAGCCTGGTGAAACTATAAACTGAGCGCCTGCCTCTACTGCCTGTTTACATTGTTCCAGTGTAAGAACAGTGCCGGCGCCCACACAGATTTCAGGGCATTCCGCTGAAACCATACGGATTGAGTTCAGCGCAGCTTTTGTGCGCAGAGTGATTTCAATTACATCCACTCCGCCTGCAAAAAGAGCCCGGGCAGTTGGTATCGCATCTTTCGCCATGTCCAGTGATACAACTGGTACGATCCCGCAAATTCCAATTCTAGTCAGTACATCCATAATAATATCCTCCACATTATTCGTCTTCGGTCAAAGGCAGTTCAAGGTCGCTCTCACGAGCCAATTCCCACAGCGATTCCAAAACATCGTTGGGCAATGCGATACCTCTTTCTTTTGCTTTAAAATACCGCTCCCACTCTATTTCACCCGGGAGATAGATACGATTGCTGCCTTTGGCCTTGGGTAACCCGCGTAGTTTCTCCGCAATAGCCTCCACACGATCGGCGAATTCACTTTCGCTATAAAACAAAGGCGGGTTTATTGCTATAAAGGTATGACAAACATTGTTTGGTTCATCCAGTTTCAAAATCCAGCTGCTTATCTCCCCACCCATGCTTGTTGCTCCTCCTGATAAAACGCCAGTGAGCAAATCCACCATTACTGCCAGACCGTATCCTTTATGAGCCGCCATTGGCTGCATAGCGCCCTCATCAGGATAATGACTTGGGTCGTCCGTTGGCAGACCATCCTTATCTACGATCCAATTATCAGGGACTTTGCGTCCTTCGGTACGAGCCTGAAAAACTTTTAATGAAGCTACGTTGCTCATCGCTATATCAAGAAAAATTGTTGGGACTTTTCGAGATGGGCAAGCATAGGCGATAGGGTTATTGCCCAGGGCTTTTGACATAGCGCCGGGTGCGTTCATGTTGGGATCCACGTTGCTGACAACAATACCCATCTTGCCTTGCTTGGCAGCCAGATTGGCATAATAGCCGGCAGCCCCAAAATGGCAGCTGTTTTTAACGGTGACAATACCGATCCCAGCTGTATCGGCTTTTTTGCAGGCAAGCTCCATACCAAGCACAGCTGGCGCCATCCCCATACCCCTGGCTGCATCCATTACCGCAAAAGCGAGGCCATCCTTCACAATAACAGGCTCGGCTTTGATATCTATTCCTCCCGCCAGCGCTTTTCTGATGTAATTATGTAGATTTTTTGTTCCGTGAGAATGCGTTCCATAGCCATCAGTCTCACTGAGAGCTTTTGCGGAAATATCCGCATATTCAGGTTTCATCCCGGCTTTTTCAAGAGCTTTCGCACAAAAGTGTTGTAGATCCTCAATTTTTATTCTATAACCCATTACTCCTCCTCTTTAAATACATGTGAATTCGGTCTACAGCCAACGTACACGATTGCGGAATTTCCCGATAAACTGGAAATTCCATTCATCCCCTCCGGGGCAGTTTCCACTACGCCATATTGGGACTTCCATTCCCGTTTTTCCCAACAATAAGCCCGTCTCCAACAAAAGACTATTAAGCAGAAATGCATTTGCGAAGGTGGACATTGCTCCCATTTTCTGGGGAATGCCTTCAATATCCATTACAGCGTCGCCGCTGACTATTTTGCTGTCTATGTTGTAGTCACAGACTTCATGTAAGTTGGATTTAGATGGATGCCGCGCCGGATGGTTATCGGGCGTGCTTTCAGCATGAATTATGGATGAAACCGACACCGTAGTGGCGCCCAATTCTCTACATAACAGCGCACCCTCGATACAAGCGGTATTGATGCCATAACAATTGGCAATGATTACCAGGTCACCCGCTTTGATGCCGTTATCTCGGATAATAACGCTTGCATAACCTGGCGTTCGCTCCATATTCATTGATCGTAGCGCACCGCTTGACAATAAGGTACCTTCATCCAGAATAGCACTCACATGCATCAGGCTTCCGGCGCGAAAAAAGATTTCCATTGAGTTCATATTTGAATGACCACCCGGACTCCAGATATATATTAATTTATCTTTTTTAATCTCATCAGCCATCAGACCGGCGACTATTTTTATGTTCTGCTCTTCCTCATTCAACAATGTTTCCAGATGATTAAAAATTTTACTCATATACTCCTTCATAACAGACATTTTTGATCCAACCTTTCTTTTTTTCTATTATTCTTTTTTTTTATTACTTTATTCTTTTATTCCTTTATTCCTTTATTCCTTTATTCTTTTATTCTTTTATTCCTTTATTTCTTTCTTTCTATAAACTGCCTCCTTAAACTGCCTCCTTTATTTGCTATGCGTACTGTTTCAGGCGGATCTTTGCGGGATCAACGTGGTAAAGTCATATCCTGGATAGATAATTATATTTGGGGCAGGTCCTGCTAATGAAACCGCATGACTAACTGATGTGGAAAAATCTTTACTTTGTGTAAAACTCAAGTTGTTTATCTGCTCTTTACTCAGGTCGTCACAGAAAAATGTCACATGTATGTCCTTTTCAAAAATCTTTTCACCACCGTGTTGCATATGTGACGCAGCAGCAAGGTCTTTTATCCTCCCACTCCGTATCAGGTTTTGTAACCCTTCTCTTGGTAGATAACCAAACTGTTCGATCTCGGGATGTTCAGGACATATACCGTTTGGGCATCGACTGGCCAGCAGCATGGCTCCCCCTTTCTTCATCATTGTTTGTGCCCAATTTGGTCCACTACCAACAGACCACATGCTTTGCTGAACTGGGCTGCTTCCTGCGATAAATATATCCGCCTCACAACTAAAGGGTATGGTATAGTAGGGCCGAGCAAAATTCACGTTATCCCTGTGAGCGGCTATAAAATCACCAGCAGAAGCATAGCATATATGATGTGACTCATCCTGCACACAGTTCAGAATAAAATCCAGTCCTACTCTGCTCGCGATCTCTTCTATTTCTTCCCGGACCGGGTTATCCGTCACGCCCAGAATCTCCTCGCAACTGTATTGCGCTGCCAACCAATGAGTTGCACCGGTCGTATCGTTTCCAGAGGTCCCGGGTTGGATGATTTTGGCGCCGCCGCTCCACCCGGCGTCCCTATGAGGTTTCACCACACCTACGCCCACAAGCAGTGAATCTTCCACAAGCAGTTTATTCACTGTAATTGGCGTGCCATTTTTCGTATAACCAAGGTTGCATAGGCTTTCAGACTTCCACCACTCATGGGGCCAAACGGCGAAACGACTCACTATGTCCTGCCCCAGATGTTCAATAAGCTCTTGCTCCGTCATAGGGCGATGCGTACCGGATGCAATCAGTATTCGAATATTTCTTTCCGTAATACCACCGGCGCGTATTTCGTCAATCAGCGGAGGCAAAAGTAAAGGATATGGCATAGCGCGCGTGAAATCGGTAACAAGGATTAGCGCCTTATTATATTTCCTTGCTAAAAAACTCAGCCGCGGGCTGCCGATCGGTGTATCCAACGCTTGTACAACCGCCTGTAGAGGTTGTTTGTACGCTGGTATATCCTGCTGTTTTGCAATCATGACCTTCGAATCGTCCGGTAGCGTTATATCAATCTCGTCACTTCCATAGCAAATTTTAGTATTCATAGTCCATCAGCCTTTTCGAGTTAACTTTGACGCTAAATCGGTGTAAAGATACTTCAAGTATTGCTCAATGTTGTGGCTATATATGCTGGTCTCACATTCGTAACCACCCAGCTGAAAAGCTCGATTGGAAGGTATATAACCAAAATAACCGTCTGAATAGCCAAAGATGACAGGCATCCAATTCTCCCTGAACAGGTCCTTGATATACATACCAATTTCACAGAACAGTTCGCCTGGAACAGTTACTATTAATACCTTTCCAATGCCCAACAGGTGACTTTCCGCTTTGATGACGCGTTCGCCACAAGGGCAATAAACCTCAATGTTCCTCAGCAAAGCCATTAAATAAATTTTCCGCATTTCCGTATCTGTATCGTTTTTGTCAGATTGTCTGAGTTTGTCCAACTCATCAGCTACTTCGACTAATTTTGGCAGGTCCTCATTTACAGGTAAAAGCAAGGGTACATCTATAAAGGTCAGGTCTGGTTCCAGTTCAACAGACGTCCCCATTGCGTCTTCAATGGCGTTAATCAGTAGTTGTGCTTGATGTTCCGCGTTCTTAAAGCTACGTAGTTCCCCCATGTTAACTCCCATTGCAGAAGCGTCTGCTGAGTAGCCCAGATTGACGTCCGCGCATGCGCCGTTAAAAAACAACGTATGCTCTGTCGAAAATCTTTCTTGTATTCCCGAATACAAATATCCCGGAAAATCAGCGCTGATAAGGTAGTTAGACGCATCAAGGACAGTTCCATGACAGGCGTAATTGACAATAAATCCAGTTTGTCCGTCCTCATGTACCGCCCGAAGCACACTCAGTTCATGATCTGCAATCACCTCGCCAGGCCGCCGGTTTTTTGCAACATCACATTGGCGCGTGATAACAGCATATAGTTTAGCGGGCGTTGCACTTTGTTTCGCCCATTCAACTGCCTGAGCGGCGCTATCTGCTATGTTGCTTAGCCAGTGCATATCCATTACAGCGTTACCCCATTGTAATTGTAAACAGCTTATTGGAGCAGAATGAGTGTGGGTTGCGCCTACAATTACCCTTTCAACTCCACAAACCTTCATGATTTTACTGCGTATAGCCTCTACCTGTGGTAACGATAGCGCAATCAGGTCGCATGCTACAAGGGCCACCTCGGTGATTCCGTTAAAAAGAAAACACACTTTCACATATATAGGATCATGGATACCTTCCGAAGGCTTGTAGCGGGCGGCGTATCCGCCCAGCCACACAGGTCCGGACGGTGTAATATCAACCGACGCCCAACCAATATGAAACATTTTGAATCCTCCAAATCTCCAATGACAAATCAAATTTATGGGGATAGCAGATGTGGATTTATAACTCAACGAGAGATTCCCGCCACTTATTTTTCAAGTATAGAAAGAAAATCCTGCGTTGAGTTATATTACCCTTCCGGCAAATCATTTTTTACTATCTTTCCACCGCAAACAACCAATTTGATTGTTATATCATCGTCAAATACCACTAAATCGGCATCCTTGCCCGGCGTTATAGTCCCCTTAATATCATCTATTCGTGCGATTCTGGCAGGGGTAGTTGTTATCATCTTTATAGTTTCCTGTAATGGGATGTTCGCAAGCTTGTACATTGTGCGTACCAACCGGTCTCCAGTTGCAATGCTGCCTGCAAATGAAGTGCGGTCCTTTTGTTTTGCTACTCCATCTTCAATGATTACCTCAATTCCGGATCCAGCCCGGCCTAGTATTGTAGTTTTTTCATCAGTCCCGGCGCTTCTGCACGAATCGGTTACCAGGCATATACGACCCGAACCAAGGGTCTTGTAAATATACTGTAACATGGATACCGGCAGATGCTTGCCGTCAGCTATGATTTCCACATAGCAATCTTCCAACAGGTAAATTGCCTCAACTGCCCCAGTATGTCGATATTCGCGTATCCGCTTCATACCGTTAAAACAGGAATAGAAGTGAGTTACCATTGTGAATCCATGCTCCATTGCGATAAATACTTCCGGCGCCATTGCATTAGTGTGAGCCATCGAAGCGATAATGTCCCTGCGTCTTAATTCCATGCCCATTTCAAGGGCGCCCGGTAACTCTGGCGCAATTGACCACCTTCTAATAGATGGAAAGCGATCCAGCAGAGGTAAGTATTCCCGTTTGTCGGGATTCTTTATGAATCGTGGATCCTGCGCCCCACGCTGTTCGTATGAAAAATATGGGCCCTCCAGATGCAGGCCGGCAAAATATGGGACGTCAGGATGACCTTTTGCCTTATTGTAAGCATCCACACTATTGACAATGTCCTCCATTGTATCAGATAGCGTAGTTGGTGTTATAGTGGTTGTTCCATACATCATGTGGGTTTTTGCAGCGCCTATATATGCTTCGGGTATGGCATCCATATAGTCATGTCCTCCGCCACCGTGACTGTGTAAGTCAATAAACCCCGGAGTTAAGTACATCCCTTTTGCATCCAGCACTATATCAGTTTGCGGGATGATTCCCCCTTCCTGAAGAGCAACCAGCTTGCCGTCTTCAAACACTACGCTCCCATCCAAAACTCTATATGGCGTTATTATGCGCGCATTTGCTATAGTTGTTTTCATATGTTCCTACCTGCCTTTACATACCTTTGTATGAATCAGCGTCCAAATACAATATGCAAGAATCGTGTTTGCGAAGGATACTTGCAGGACACACTTCCGAAATATTACCCGTGAGCATCTTGTATACGGCGTCTCGCTTTCTTGACCCGGGTACCATGCAAAAAAGCTTTTCCCCGCGCATGATAGCAGGTATAGTCAACGTTACTGCATATTTAGGCACATCCTCCACCTTGTTAAAACAGCCGTCATTGACTTGCTGTTGCCGACATTTTTCATCCAATACAACCCTCTTTATAGTAATTGGATCGTTAAAATCTGCAGAACCGGGGTCATTAAAGGCTAGATGTCCATTCTCCCCAACCCCGATGCATGCTATGTCCATCGGCTTTTGGTCATATCGGCGCCCGTAATCCGCGATTTCCTCATCTGAATCTTTAATTCCAAATTCCATAAAATTAGCCGCCCGAACCCAGATTTTGTTCAATAGATTCATTTTAAGATAGTAGACAAAACTCTGTGTTGCGTTCGGCGGCAAACCTATATACTCGTCCATGTGAAAAAGCTCCACACGGTCCCATGAGATAGATTTTTTTCTAAGCGCCTGTAACATCTCATTTTGTGAGGGCGCCGAAGCGAACAGCATCCGTGCATACTCCTTTACTTCAAAGACTTCATCAAGTCGCTCGGCAATATCCTGAGCTGCCGCAGCCCCCATTTGTTCACTAGTCTCAAACACTTTTACCGCCAACTTATCAACCTTAAACTCGACCATAAAAACCTCCAGAAATCATTCCTATTTTGATAATGGGGAAGTGGATCCCCGGATAACCAGAGAGGGCTGCAACAAAACTGAAGTGGCGTCGTTATCTCCGCTACCAGCAATATTGTTTGTAAGTAATTGTATCGCCAATGAGCCCATCTGATAAATGCACTGGTCGATAGTAGTAATGGCAGGATTAGAAGTCTTGGAGATAATAGTATTATCAAATCCCACAACAGAAATATCTTCAGGAATCCGAACGCCGCTGTTTTGAAACTGATGAATAGCGCCAATAGCCGTCATATCATTGATACAGACAATCGCCGAAGGGCGCTTTTTGTCATCAAATCGCAGCAACATCTCCTTTGCGAGGTTTATCCCGTTTTCATATTCATAGCTTTCCCCTAGATCGTTTTCCTCTTCAGCCACAAAAATATACGATTCCTGAAATGGGATATTATAGCTGCGTAGCGCCTGTTTGTATCCTATCAACTGTTGAGACCGGCTTTTTTGTCTGAACGGAGCACTAAAGAACGCTATTTCCGTATGACCAAGCTCTATGAGATGTTCCGTAGACATATACATTCCTTGGGTAAAGTCAAATAAGACCTTGCTACATTCAATGTTACAATCCTGATCCAGTACGACTACCTTAACGCCGTATTTCATTAGTTCACTGAGCGTATTGTTCTGGTAACTAATAGGTATGACTAGTGCTCCGTCTATTCTCTTCTGAAGTAGCCGCGTAAGATTATACCGCTCAGTGTTAATACTGCGCTGTGAATTCATTATTGTGACCGTATAATCCAACTGTCTGGCAGCGGTAATTATGCCATTAACAAGCTGCAGATAGTATATATTAGAAATGTTTGGAAGCACCAACCCGATGTCTCTGGTGTTTTTTGTGATCAGGCTTCGGCTGAGTAGATTTGGAATATATCCGAGTTCTTTTGCAACCTGTTGAACTTTTTCCCGCGTCTCGCGGCTTACCGGGTAGTCTGTGTCACCCAATGCTCTAGAAACAGTGGCAATAGAAAAACCACTCATTTCAACCACGTCTTTTAATGTAACTCTACTTTTCAAGCCATATTCCTCACATTTAAGTAAATAATTTTGCTTAATGATATTTTTATTGATTGCACGTAGAAATCTATTTTATCATTCTTTTACGCCTTCTGCCAAGGCCATATCGGTGTTCTAAAGCCCCTTCTTAACCTCTTCTTAACCTCCTTCCTTTCTCCTACGGTTAGCCTCATCCAATGCAACGGAAAATGTCAGAGTAATTCCCACAATTATCAATTGAGCATATGCATTGATGCCAAATATTGATAATGCGTTAGTGATAATGCTCATCAACATCAACCCCAGCATAGCGCCTATAATAGTACCTTCGCCGCCATTAAAGGAAACGCCCCCTATTAGCATACCCACAATGATTTTAAATTCCAGCCCTTGGCCCATTGATGCCGGAGCGCTTCCCAACCGGGATACCATTAGCACGGCAGAAACGGCAGATAGAATTCCCGTGAGCATATATGACAAAATAATGAACCTATTCACCTTAATGCCAGCCAATCGGGCGGATTCCTTGTTCCCGCCGATAAAAAACGCCTGGCGGAAAAATTTCACATATTTCAGAATAAATATGCCGATAAGTACGCTGATAATCATCACAAAGATGTTAAATGGAATTCCAATTATTCTTGTTTCCTGAGCAATCTTCTTAAACGCCGCGGGCAGGGATGCAAGTGAGCGGTTCCCAATCATCATCAGACCCAAGCCTTGGTATGCCATCCATGTACCCATTGTGACAACTATAGGAAGCACTTTCAACCTGATAATCAGGAATCCGTTAACCAATCCCAGAAACGCGCCAACAAGCAGAGCCAAGAGGATGGCAACGGGTATCGAAACGCCTCTTTGCATTAAAAGTGCGATCGAAAAACCACAGACGCCAAGCATGGATCCCACAGAAAAATCGATGTTCCCGGCGATTAGTGATATAGTCATGCCTACCCCGATGATCATGTTCAGTGCAAACCCGTTAAGTATAATGGTCCAATTCATCGTCGTGAAAAAGTTAGCCGACATAATGCTCAACACAATGGAGATTACTAATATGATGAGCAGGATGGACAGTTCGCGCAGTTCCTGCAATCTCTTTATGGCGCCCATTACTGAGCGTTTTGAGGGATTATCCATTTTTCTCATTATTTCTTTCCTCCAATTCGTCCCCATAACCTGAAGCGTAGTGCATAACCTTGTGTTCGTCCGCCTCTTCGTGCATGATCTCGCCTCTTATCTCCCCTTCATAGAAAACTAGTATTCGGTCGCTAGCAGAGATCAATTCCGGCATATCCGATGATGCCATGATGATCGCCGCGCCTTCCTTAGCCAGTGTACGCAACAGAGAGTGTATTTCCTTCTTTGTACCTACGTCAATGCCTCGGGTAGGTTCGTCTACTAGTACTATACTCGGGCTATTTATTAGCCACATTGCAAGCAGGACTTTCTGTTGGTTACCGCCTGAAAGTGCGTTTACTAACTTGCGAATCGTGGGCGTTTTTATGCTAAAACGCTCCACATACTGTTCAGCTGCTTTATTGAGCTTTTTATAGTTGACGATCGAGTGATTTGAAAAACTATCCAGATTCCCCGAGAGCATGTTGTCGGAGACGGATTGCCTCATAAAGAGTCCAACCTTCTTGCGGTCCTTGGTGATATAAGCCATACCTATTTTTTTCATCGAATCAGGGGTCACGCGCCCAACCTCTTTGCCGTTAACGCGCAACAAACCACTCTGCATTCTGCGAAACCCGAAAAGGCACTCGACAAATTCAGTACGTCCGGAACCCTCCAGCCCGCCAAGTCCTAATACTTCCCCTGCGTGCAGACTTAAACTGACGTCTTTGACAACGCCCTTATACACGATATGTTCTGCTTCCAGAACAACATGTTTTATCTCGCTCTCACCGGCGCCATAGTCGTATGTTACTTCCCGTCCAACCATTTGTCTGACAATCGCGTCCTTAGAACAGCCGGCGATCGCTGACTGGTTGATGTATTTACCATCGCGTAAAATGACAACTCTGTCACAGATGGAGAATATTTCCTCTAGGATATGTGAGATATATATGACAGAGACGCCTTCGGCTTTTGCTTTGCGGATTATGGTAAATAGCAGTTGCGTCTCCTTTTCCGTAAGTGAGGATGTGGGTTCATCCAGTATCAGCAGCTTCAGGTCTCCGACGTATGCTTTGAGTATTTCGATTATCTGTTGCCGACCGATGCTATACATGCGCAACTTTACCCTCGGGTTGATATCCGTAAGACCGAATTTGTCGAGCAGCTGACGCGTATCTTCATATAGTTTCTTAAAATCCAGTAATCCGCTTTTTTTCTGCGGCAGGTTATCCACAAAGATATTATGAGCCACGTCCGCAGCGCCAAACAGGCTTAACTCCTGATATACGGTGCGTATACCCTGAGCGAGGGCGTCCGTTGGTTGCCTGAACCTTACTTTCCTGCCTTGAAAAATAATCTCCCCCGCATCGGGCGTATATACCCCAGAGAGTACCTTCATTAACGTGGATTTGCCTGCGCCGTTCTCGCCAATCAACGCCAGTACTTCGCCCTCCTCGATATCAATGGATACATCGTCGAGTGCAGCAACGCCCGGAAAATATTTTGAAATGTTTTTCATGCTTAGTAAAGGCATGTTAGGTCCTCCATTTCCCGGCGGCACGCCTACCACTACCTAAAATGGGTGGCGCACCACCGGGTGTTGTATAATGCTGGCATATGGAACGGGTCTAATCACACAATAATATTACTTGAAATTCGGATCTCTGACATCATTGATGTCGTATTCCAGGAAAGCGTCTACATTGGCTGCCGTAACTATAACGGCGCCAGGGTCGCATGTCATCGGCTGCGCTATGACGTTGCTTGCCTTATTGTCCGCTACAAGCGGCACTTTGTTGTGGTTAAAGTCATAAAGGAATTTCACTGCGTAGTACACCTCCGCATACTGCTTGCCAGCAAGCGTAGCATAGATGCTACCTTCCTTGATAGCCTCCAACGTAGGCACATCGCGGTCCATGCATACGATTGCTACCTTGCCCTGCAGCCCCACTTCGCGCAATGCCGCTGCGGAGCCGATACCGCTTGAGGAATCTGTCCCGATTATAGCTGCAGTGTCGGGATGCGCTTGCAGCGCTGATGACACGACTTGCACTACGACCTCAGCGTTCCCCTCGTCCTCAAGTTGCGCTACAATAGACATATTGGGGTATTTTTCCGCGATACAGTCCTTTATCCCGTTCACTATATCGAACTGTGTCTGCTGCCCGCTGTTAAGCATGGTACTGATAATAACCTTACCTGTTGCATCGCACGCTTCCGCTGCAGTGTCCGCCATCATCCTGCCGTAGTTATAATAGTTAGTGCCAAGGAAGACAAGTCTTTTTGAGTCTGGTACGTCGATTGTCGTGGTTGCAATTGGAATCCCTTCGTCCCAAGCTTTTTGGAAAATCGGTATAAACGCTTCCGGAAAGTAACCCGCAGTAATAATACCCGCAGGCTTTTTGGAGATGATTGTTTCCAGCAGGTCAACGATCTCATTAGCGTCAGCCCCCTCTGTACCGTAGAATGAATACTTTACGCCAAGTTCAGTTGTCGCGTCATACATCGCGTTCCTGTGTTGGTTCCAGTACTCGATTCCGGATTGCATGCACGCAAACACGTACTCCTCATTTGGATCCCCGGTTTGCGCGTTTCCTGCTGGTATCTGGGCTTCCGCCATAGTCGCGCTTTCCGTCGGCGCCTGGTTCGCCTCCGTTGTCGGCGTGTTATCTGCCGCTGCACATCCGAAAAGTAGCACGGCTGCAAACATGATGCAGAGAACATTCAGAATTGCTTTTTTCATAAGATTCTTCCTCCTGTTTTTCATTTTTTATTTACTTTCAGGCAAGCAAAATAATAAATATTTTACGTGTCTGTAAGCAGCCAAGTAAACTACTGTTCATACAGAAAAGCTACCGTTCTCGTTATCAGCGGTCTTCAGGTTGCAGTAGCTATTCCCGGTCGGGCTTCAGTGGAGCAGGCTCCCCTTATCAAGATTCGCGGACGTTGCTTAGCTGTGGCGCTCTCCGTTCTATAATTTTGAATCGTCATAATAGATTCGTATTGATATTTATTATCGTGAAGCATTGCAGCATGACAATTCGTACATACTTGTGACATCTAATAAGCGAAGATGAAATAGAAGCTAAGAAACACAGTAACCAGCAGCCCACGCTAGCGCTGTCAGCATGCCTTAATCCGTCGAAGTGCGCCCGAAGGCCGCCGTTCTATATAGAAAGCGGCAATTCCATGACCTTTCCGTTTTCCAGAGACAGGTGAATAGCTTCAACAATCTCCGATATTTGCCTGGCATTGTACCCTGATGTTAGAGGTTCCAGCCCCTTTTTGACGCACTCGATAAAATGCTCGTTTGCCCACCGGAATGCTCCGAGCACCTTGCCGTTTATCATGGGGGCAATGCTTGTTTGGGGATAATTATGTACCGTGTCAGTAGTGGTTGCTATCGAGTCGATTTGCCGCGGTAGTTCAATAAGCCCATCTTCACAGCATATATGGATATAGGAGTTTGTCAGTGTCGGATACGCCTTTGGATATATGAAGCTGGATTCAAACACGGCAACCGCTCCGTTTTCAAACTTCACTGTAGCTTGTATGCAATCATACGTGTCCATGTTCAGTTTTCGCTTCAACACCCCTTTATAGCCGACAGCATATACGCTTTTTGCTTCACATCCTATGAACCAGCGTACGAGGTCAATATCATGACTGGACAAAAATGCCGCTGGAGACGAATCTTGAAGCCAAGGCCATTCGGTCATAATGGCAATAGAGTCATTTTTTCTGGCGTACACCATAGCTACAGGACCCATATCGCCACAGGATAGGCGTTCATGAGCCGTGTAATATACTGGTATCCATCGATGAGAATAGTTAACCATCAGTATCTTCCCGCATTTTTTTGCGAAGGCGATCATCTCATCTGAATCAGCAAGAGTAGTAGCAAGTGGTTTTTCCACTAATACGTGGGCGCCGCTTCTTAGCGCCTCCATTACAGGTTCCTTATGCTCGCTATCGGGAACAGCAATTGCCACAGCATCCGGTTTATGTGTCTCTATCATCTCCTGGTAGGATCCATAGCAAGAAATATCCGTACCGTATTCTGCTGCGACGGTTTTCGCAACATCAAGGTTCAGATCGCATATACCGGCTAAAACTACATCATCAGTGGTAGCAAAAACATTGATATGCTTTTTGCCCATAGTTCCCGCACCTATCACACAAACTTTCAATTTTGCCATAATATCCCTCTCTTATATATGATATTTTTTACACTCAGTGAATTGGCTTTCTCTGTTGAATGCACTAATATTAGCACAGTAAGCGTTTACTGTCAATAAAATAGATTAAATTATTTCAGAGCAAAAACCTTATAGCCTTGCTTAAGTCACCGCCTACCATCTTCATGGGTTGCATCAAGAATATTAGCAGTATTACTAAAATATAACAGTTATCATATTATTATTTTTTACATTTTTTAATTTTGTACGGACAGGTATTTAAGAAATATCTGAAATCCGACAAATATACCTTTTAAGAAGTACAAAAGATTTCGAAGATTATTTAGTTTTTTGTTTTTATCTAATTATTTTTAATTTTACAGAATACGTTTTCTAATTTATATTGACTTTGGTCAATAATGTATAGTAAGATTCAAAATAATAAAGCGGGCTTTGCCTGCAACCCACAAGGTGTTGCAAATTTGGCGAGCTATAAATACTAGTGGCAAGTAAAACTATTTAATGGACGCGCCATTTTCTCCTCGCTTCACTCGGAGAGGCGCATGTCCACCGTAACTAACAACTCGTTTTTTATTGCTGTTA
>JGI24702J35022_10000149_pt1 | contig 35878 bp, 23 predicted proteins | sample TergutTh196P4_FD_35022 | JGI IMG/M metagenome (IMG submission 35022) | reverse complement strand
TGGAGATACTGGAAGATTTGCTTCTTGAAATTATCGAAAATGGAAAAACAGAAACAAGGATAAGGGCGCGTACCATCGCGGATGAGATCGGCCTTCCGCCCAGGAGCCTTGCCATGATACGAAGCCGCCTGGAAAATATCATTGCAATAGGATGCCGAAAAGCGGGGCTTTACCAATACGGGGAAGCCGTTCCCGATATAGTAAAGGCTCTGGATATTTTTTCCAGCAATACCCAGTTTGAGGTTCTTATGGCGCTGTCCCGTATCGGCAACACGGGCGTAATGGTACAGGCGTTTGACAAAATTCACAAATATATTCTTGTCAACGAACGGGCAATCAACGAAATTGTAAACGTATTTTCAGGGGATCGTTTTGAATTATTTCATAAAATGCTGTTTCACGAGTCGGATTATCTGGTCCGGATTTTCCTTAAAGCCATTGACAAAGAAACCGCCAATGCGCTGATTAGCGACATACTTATTAAAGCAAAGACCGGCGATAAGGAGACTCGGCTGGCCAGTATCATCGCCATCGGTAAATCCGGCAACATGAAGAAAATACCTGTCCTGACAAGGGCAATGCGAGATACTGAATGGGAAATCCGGGCTATGGCTGCCAAAACCCTGGGCATTTTAACAGGCCCAGCCGCAATTTCACCTCTTATGAAAGCNGCCCGCGACAGGGAATGGTGGGTCAGGCAAAATGCAGTGAACTCCATTCTCGCCTATCCCGGGTGCGAAATGATTCTTGCTTCAATTATAAAATCAGGCGATAAATACGCCTATGACAGCATTCTTTATACTCTTGAAAAAAACAATCAAAAAAAATTACTCCCTGTTATCATGGAGATATGGTCTAATTCCCCAAAAAAAGCTAATCTTAGATTAAAGATTGTTTCTTAGGATTAACAGGTGTTATGGTATTTACTTTATAAAAGTGTCATATATTTTAATTATTTTATTATCATTTACGTTGCCATGGTAGGCACAATTAACGTTATTCAGATGGTAATGGCATTCTTTTTCTCGGTAATGTACATAAAAAAGGCAAAATTTTCCGGTTANAAGCTATATAAAGAATCGCTCAGCATGGTGCCAATTTCCATTCTTGTGCCTGCCTATAATGAAGAAGAAACTGTCGTNCAAACAATAAAATCGCTCTTGGCCCTGGAATACTCAACCTATGAGATTGTCATTATTAACGACGGATCNAAAGATAAAACACNAAAAACCCTGATGAAGGCATTCGGTTTAAGANAAATAACCTTTCCCGTAAAAGCAAAACTGAAAACCNGCCCCATAAAGGGTATTTATTATAATCCCGACTACCCCAACCTGCTTTTGGTAGACAAGGAAAACGGCGGGAAAGCNGATTCCCTTAACGCGGGAATCAATGTATCGCATTACCCTTATTTTGTCTCCCTTGATGCCGACTCTCTTTTAAACTCTGACGCCCTGGTGCGCATCGCCCTTTCGTTCATGGAATACAAATATACCATTGCGGTGGGCGGCATTATCCGGGTCGCCAACGGCAGCGAAGTAAAAAACGGAAAGGTGATTAAGCTAGCCCTGCCGAAAAACCCCTATGCCATGTTTCAGGTTGTTGAATATATGCGGGCGTTTCTTGTAGGGCGCGTGGGATGGAGCATCCTTAACACGGTGTTGATAGTTTCGGGCGCTTTTGGCGCGTTCTTAAAAGATGCCGTGGTCCAGGTGGGCGGTTATGCGACAAATACCATAGGCGAAGATATGGACATCGTGGTTAAACTGCATAAACACATGCGCGAGAAAAAATACAAATACAGGGTCGCCTTTTTGCCAGACCCGATTTGCTGGACCCAGGTACCGGAAAGTTTTAAGGATTTATACACACAGCGCCGGAGGTGGCAGATCGGCCTGATAGATACAATGAAACGGCACAAGAAGATGATGCTGAACCCACGGTATGGCGCAAGCGGAATGCTGGCAATGCCTTACTTTTATCTTTTTGAACTTATGGCGCCTGTGGTAGAAGCCCTGGGGTGGGTTTTTGTGCCCTTAAGTTATTTTCTCGGAATACTGTCATTTCAGTTCCTAATAGCCTTCTTTTTGGTGGCGACTGTATTTGGGGTTATTCTTTCCATAGGCGCGCTGGTTATTGAGGAATTTACCTTCAATAAATACGTAAAGCTAAGGGAATTCCTCCGGCTCTGCTTTTATGGCGTCGTTGAGAATTTCTCTTACCGCCAGTTGACGGTGGTATTCCGCTTAATCGCAATTTTACGCTATAAAAAATTTGTTAACTCCTGGGAAAAAATAACACGGAGGGATTTTAAAGAGCGTAAACCCAAGCCCGGGAAAGCTCTTTAAAAATTTCTCCAATTTATCCACTTTCGTCAAATAATTAAAATTTTTTATTATTCACAAAAATTTTTTTATATGTTATAATGGAATTGGAATGATTATATCCGGAAGGAGAGGATAAACCACTGGCATAGGAGTTAGCAATGATAATTTGCTGCGGCGAAGCTTTGATCGACATGGTCAAGACACAGGTTACCGGTTTTGGGGACTGTTTTTTGCCTTTGCCAGGCGGAAGTCCCTATAATACTGCCATTGCCATAGGCAGGATGGGTGCTCCGGTGAAATTTTTAGGGCGTTTTTCGAAAGATTTCTTTGGTGAAATTCTGTTAAAACGGCTTAAAGATAACCGCGTAGGAGAAGACCTTATAATCCGCAGCAGCCAGAATTCTACCCTTGCCTTTGTTAAACTGGAAAAAAATAAAGAGCCACAGTATGTTTTTTATACCGAGGGGACTGCTGACCGTTCGCTTTCCACTGCCGATTTGCCGCTAAAACTGCCCGATAACACAAGTTGTATCCTTTTTGGCTCTATTTCAATGACCATGGAACCTATTGCCTCGGCAATAGAAGCCCTTATCCTAAGGGAAGCAACACGAAAAAGCGCCGAAGAAATGGACGGGGCGCCGGTTATTTCTTTTGATCCAAATATCAGGCCTTTTATGATAAAGGACAAGGGCGCTTATATAGAACGGATGGAAAAATGGGTCGCCGCCTCTACCATCGCAAAAATTTCTTCCGGCGATTTTGAGTTTATTTACCCCAAACTGGGGCTGGAACAGGCCCTGAAAAAGACTCTTGCTATGGGGCCCAGGCTTGTTATCAGTACTATGGGGGCAAAAGGCTCAATAGCCCTTCTTCGCAGAAACGACGGGAGCCTTACAAGGGTGAGCGCCCCTGGTGTGGAGCTTCCGGTAGTCGATACCATTGGCGCGGGAGACGCTTTCCATGGCGCGTTTGTCTCCTGGCTTGAACTAAAAGGAAAAATGTCCCGTTCTGCCCTTGCGGCTCTAACCGAAAACGATTTATACAATGCCCTTTATTTTTCAAACAAAGCTGCTGCCCTTGTTTGTTCCAAACGGGGGGCAGAACCGCCTTCTAGGAGAGAAGTAGAAGGCTTGAAAATTCCTCAACCGAAGTCCGGAACAGGGAAAAAGGCAGCCAAGCCTGCGGCAAAGCCTGCCAAGCCTGCGGCGAAGCCTGCCAAGCCTGCAGCGAAGCCTGCCAAGCCTGCGGCAAAGCCTGCCAAGCCTGCGGCAAAGCCTGCAAAACCGGCGGCAAAGCCTGCCAAGCCTGCAGCCAAGCCTGCCAAGCCTGCGGCAAANCCTGCCAANCCTGCGGCNAAGCCTGCCAAACCTGCAGCAAAGCCTTCTAAATTGGCGGGGAAAAACCGATAAAAAAGGGACAATGAGTGGAAATAGTTTTGGCGTNCTTTTTAAAGTAACTACCTTTGGTGAGTCTCACGGTCCGGGAATTGGCTGCATAGTAGACGGCTGCCCGGCTGGCCTTNCCCTTTCTGAAGAAGATTTAAANCGGGAACTTATACGCCGGAGGCCGGGTTCCGGCGGGGCATCAACAAGCCGCAGCGAAAGNGACAAGCCGGAGATTCTTTCCGGTGTCTTTGAAGGAAAAACCCTTGGCACCCCCATTGCTGTCCTTATCCGCAATAAAAATGCCCGCCCCGGCGATTACGACAACCTGAAAGATGTATACCGCCCCGGTCACGCCGANTGGCCCTGGGAAGCCAAATACGGTATCCGNGACCATCGCGGCGGCGGAAGGACATCNGGCCGGGAAACTGCCGGAAGGGTTGCTGCCGGGGCAATAGCCGGGGTTTTCCTTGCNTCCCTGGGAATAAAAATAAAAGCATGGACATCATCTGCCGCAGGCGTAAATGTCCCCATGCCCGGGGCAAATAATCCCGGCAACAGAGTTACCGATTACTTCGATTGGGACGAAATTGATAAAAACCCCCTCTCTATGCCAAACANGGCCGCCGCCGAACTTGCCATGGAAAAAATGGAAAACCTTAAAAAAGAGGGAGACAGTGCCGGCTGCGCGGTTTCCTGTATTGCAGAAAATCTTCCCCCGGGATTGGGAGAGCCGGTGTTCGATAAACTGGATGCCCGCATTGCCTCCGCCATGCTTTCNCTTGGGGCGGCCAAGGGAATTGAATTCGGNGTTGGTTTTTCTGCATTAAGGGGTGTTGGATCCAAGCTTAACGACAGCCTTAAAACACCGGGAGTTTTTAAAACAAATAATTCAGGCGGCGTTCTCGGCGGCCTTTCCACCGGCGCTGCCCTTACTTTTACTATTGCATTTAAGCCCATTTCTTCGATTAAGGCACCTCAAAAAACCATCAACCGAAGCGGAGAAAAAACTTCCCTTATAATTCAGGGCCGCCACGATGTCTGTGTAGCCCCCCGCGTGGTGCCGGTGGTCGAAGCCATGACTGCCCTGGTACTGGCGGATTTTATTTTGCTTCAGAGGGCCGCTAAACTATAATCTGCCTTAACAGAAGGCAGGCGGTAATTTCCAGTTAGCAAGCCGCTCTCAGTTGCTTGCAACTGAAACCATCGTCTATCCCTTCGGAATAGCCGATGTTCCTCACTGCGGCTTGCTACTAGTCAGCACAGACCGCCTGCCATCGGTCAAGACGATTTTTGTGTGGGAGAGCTCAAGAATGTTTTTAAAACAGAACTTGGCTGCACCTAATCAATAAAATTACTGTTTTTTATAAAAAGGGGAATAGATGTTTTTGTATTTTCCTGTTGTTATTACCAGCACAGAAATATAGTATGCTTCTTCTCCTCTTTTAAAAATAAGCAATTTACCTTAAATAAGCCAAATAATGCAGAGTTGGGTTGGTAAATCTTTTGACAAAAACATTTCCGGAGCTCACTGCCGGAGGAGACCGTTAAGGGAATGTAAAAACCGATGACTGTCGATAACTACCAGCATCTGAAGCAGGCATAACATGATTTTACTCTAATAAAGATGGCTTCAGGTGCTGGTGGGCTCCGTAGGCAGGTTCCTCCGGAGTTTTTGGCAAAGGATTTACCAACCCCTATTCTGAAATTATTATGGCTTTCTGAACTTTTCTAAATCCGATTTTATTATTTCCTCCAATTCTACTGCTGCCTTATCCAGCGCCACCAGGCGGTTTTCTTTTTCCGTGCGGCTTTTAATTTCGGCTTTGGGGTTATCCAGGCCGAGGTTTTTGTCGCCTATAACCACACGCCAGGGAATGCCTATGAGGTCGGCGTCTTTGAACTTGACGCCGGGCCTTTCGTCCCTGTCATCAACAAGGACTTCGATGTTTTTGCTTTCCAGTTCGGCGGCAAGTTTAATGGCGGCGTCTTTTACGGCGCCTTCGTACTTTATGGGGATGATGATTACATGATACGGCGCTACTGTTATGGGCCAGATTATTCCGTTTTCGTCGTGGTGTTCTTCTATAATGCTGGCCAGGGTGCGATCTACCCCGATTCCATAACATCCCATTGTGGGTATTTGGCTTTTNCCGTCTTCGTCAAGATAACTTACCTTCATCGACTTTGAGTACTTATAACCCAGTTTAAAAATATGGCCGAGTTCGTTGCCTTTTTTTTCGTAGAGCCTGCCGCCGCAGAGGGGGCAGATGTCCCCTTCTTTTACGGTGCGGACGTCTGTTACAAGGAAGGCAGTAAAGTCGCGCCCATAGGCTATGTGTTTAAAGTGGGTGTCTTTTTCGAGGGCGCCGGAAACGCCGTCTTTAATGGCAGTAACGCTATAGTCAGCTATTACCGGGATTTTTATGCCGACGGGGCCTGCGAACCCGAGGGGCGCCCCGCTTAAGCGGACTACATCGGCTTCCGATGCAAGGCTGACTTCCGAAGCTTTAAGAACAGCTGCGAGTTTGGCCTCGTTTACGTCAAGGTCGCCCCTTATGCACACCGCGAAAAAAGCTTCGGGAAGCACGCCTTCTTTTCCTGCGCCTGGTATTTCAAGTTCAACATTTACTGCCCTGTAAATGAGGGTTTTGATAAAGGTACGGGCTTCCGCCCCAAGGAAGGCGCAGAGTTCTTCGATGGTTTTCACTTCGGGGGTATCTATCTTTTCAACAGGCGGGGTAGAAGCGGCGGCCTGTTTGGCTTCTTCAACCGAAAGGCGTTTTGGGAAATCGTCCCTGCATTCGGCTTTTTCCATATTGGCTGCATATTCGCAGCTATTGCAGAGGAGCAGGGTATTGTCGCCTATTTCGCTTTCTACCATGAATTCTTCCGAACCGCTCCCGCCCATGGCGCCCGAATCCGCTTTTACAGGGATTACCGAGAGGCCGCAGCGCTTAAAAATGCGGCGGTAGGCACGCCCCATGTCATTGTAGGTCTTATCAAGGCTTTCATCGTTTATATGGTAGGAATAGGCGTCTTTCATGGTGAATTCCCTGCCGCGCATTACGCCGTAGCGGGGGCGGATTTCATCCCTATACTTGGTATTTATCTGGTAAAGCGAAAGGGGGAGCTGGCGGTAACTGGATAGTTCGTCCCGGATAATGGCTGTAAATGCCTCTTCCGCAGTGGGGGATACCACAAAATCCGTTCCCAAACGGTTTTTTAGCTTTAAAAGGGCATCGCCCATGCCATCCCAGCGGCCGGATTCCTTCCAGAGGTCGCCTGGAACTATCACAGGGGGCTTAATTTCCAGGGAACCAATGGCGTTCATCTCTTCCCTGATAATCTGCTCAACCTTGCGGAAGGAACGAAGCCCAACGGGCAGGTAAGCGAATAGGCCGTTGCCAAGTTTCCGGAGCATCCCGGAGCGGAACATCAAACGGTGGCTTATTATTACTGCATCGCCCGGATCTTCCCGCAGGGTGGGTATAAAGGTTAAAGAAAGGTTCATTTTTTAATAATACAGGGAAGTGGGGGCTCGTGATAAGCGGTATTCCCTGCCAGTTTCCTGCTAATTCCTTGACTTAAGGCCTTTTTTATGATATTAGTTATTTCTAACATATTTGATTATAAGGTTTAGCACTTTAAAGATGCATTGGGATATAACGGTTTCATCAAAATTTAAGCTAATTGACATAAAATTCCGGGAACTTATCCGTTACCGTGACCTTGTGATAATGTATTTTATCCGGGATTTTACCACTACTTATAAACAGACCATTTTGGGGCCGCTTTGGCATATAATCAGCCCCCTTCTTTCTACCCTGGTTTATGCTTTTATATTTGGCAATGTCGCCCGCATGGGTACAGACGGCATCCCCTTCCTTTTATTTTATTACGGCGGCACCACGCTCTGGACGTATTTTTCCACCTGCCTTAACAGCGCCTCTGTAATTTTTATCAACAACTCCGGCGTATTCGGGAAAGTATACTTCCCCCGCCTTGCCGTGCCCATTGCCACTACTTTCAGCTCCATGTTAAGGATGTTCATTCAGTTTGCCGTCCTTATGGTTTTTCTTATTTTTTATATATATAAGGGTAACCCTATCCGCCCCTCCGTTCAGGCCTTTTTATTTCCGTTAATGGTTATCTGGATCGGCGCCCTTGGCACCGGCCTTGGGATGATAATATCCGCCATCACCACAAAATACAGGGATCTGCAGCATCTTTTAAACCTGATCCTCTCCCTGATGATGTATGTAACACCCGTAGTATATCCCCTTTCGCAGGTACCCGATAAATTCCGCCGGCTTTTTTATTTAAACCCCATGAGCGCCCCTGTTGAACTCTTTAGAATTTGGTTTTACGGCCTGGGCAATGTGCCGTACAAAATGATTTTAAGCAGCCTTGCCGCTACAGCTATTGTTTTATTTATTGGACTGATTTTGTTTACGCGTAATGCCAGAACCTGCATGGATGTGATATAAATGGCTCTGGTAGTAAAGGTAGAAAACTTATCCAAATATTACCGCCTTGGAGTTATTAATAACGGGGAACTATGGAAGGACCTTCAAAGCCATGCCGCCCGTCTCTTTGGCTGGGAAGATCCCAACCAAAGAATCGGTCATAAAGCGGTATACGACAAAGACGGCTTTTGGGCTCTTTCCGATATTAATCTGGAAATAGAAGAAGGCGACTGCCTTGCAATAATGGGAAGAAACGGCGCAGGGAAATCTACCCTATTAAAGATCCTTTGCCAAATTACCGCCCCCACAAAAGGATGTTTTCACATTAGGGGAAGAATAGCCAGCCTGCTTGAAGTTGGGACAGGCTTCCACCCGGAACTAACCGGGCGGGACAATATTTTTATGAACGGCGCAATCCTGGGGATGAAGAGGCGGGAAGTCGCAGAAAAGCTCGACGCCATTATAGCTTTTAGCGAGGTTGATACCCGCCATATCGACACCCCTGTTAAGCGCTATTCTTCCGGAATGCATGTAAGGCTGGGCTTTGCCATTGCCGCCCATTTAAACAGCGAAATTATTATCTCGGACGAAGTTCTTGCAGTTGGCGATTTAAAATTCAGGAATAAAGCAATAGCAAAGATGCAGGAATTAAGCAGGGAGCAGGGCAGGACTGTGCTTTTTGTGAGCCACTTTCCCAAAATGGTAATGCAGCTCTGTAATAAGGGCATAATTATTGAGCAGGGAAAAGTCGTCATGGAACAAAGCCCTATAGAAGAAGTAATGCCCGCATATGAAAAAATGCTGGGAATAGGGTGATACCCAGGATAGCCGGTCTTTTATGCAAACTGCGCCGGCAAATCCGCTAAGCCTGTTTCGGCGGCTGGCGGGTTTTAATTTGCTTCTTTTTTTTACTTCCGTTTAAAGCGGAAGGTTTTGCCGTGTCTATATTTACGAAAAATAAACAGTTAAAAGAATCCCGTATTAATTTATTTTTCAAAAGAAAATCTGATCCGGATTATTTTTGGAAGTTAAGAAATAAAGCCATCAAAACCAAAAATAAATTTTTAAAAAATTTTTATTCCATCCGGTATTCAAAATTAATGGAATATAATAATTGTTCGATACCATTAACAGCAAAATTTTATGATAAACCAACATTTCCTCATGGATTGCATGGAATTTTCGTTTCGGCAATAGCAATTGTTGGGAAAAATTGTGTGATATTTCAGCAGGTTACCATAGGTTCCAATACGCTTAAAGACAGCAGAAAAATAGGTTCACCAATAATAGGCGATAATGTGTATATTGGGGCGGGAGCTAAAATTATTGGGAAAATAAAAATAGGTTCAAATGCCAGAATAGGAGCAAATGCAGTTGTTGTATCGGATGTGGATGATAATTCTACCATAGTAAACAGCGAAGCAAGGATAATTAAACATAACAAACCAAAAGATAATACGTTTTATACGGTAGATAAAATAAAAGATATTATAAAAACATCCAATGTCCCGGAAACTTATAAAATTATTTCCAGGGAAGAAAAAGATAAATTTAAAAAAGCAGTAAGGCTGCTTTTTGCCGGAGATCTTATTTTATTGGAGGATGGAGTAAAAAACGCCTTTAATGGTTCTGTTTATGATTTTTCTTCTGTTTTTGAATATGCTTCTAAATATATAAAAGAGTCAGATTTGGCAATTGGCACATTTGAAGGCACATGCGCCGGCGAAGCTGCAGGTTATTCAACAAGCAATTTTAATGACGGAATCCCAATTGCCCTGAATTTTCCCGATAGCTTTGCTGAAGCTGTAAAAAATGCAGGATTTAATTTTGTAACACTTGCAAATAATCACTTGCTTGATAAAGGGACGGACGGAGTTTTACGCACACTTGATGTCCTGGATAAAGTGCGTCTTGGTCATATTGGCGCTTACAGGAATCAGGATGAAAAGAATAAGGTTTCAATTTTTGAAATAAAAGGCCTTAAAATTGCCTTCCTGGCTTATACATACGGTGTCAATAAAACAAATTATTTAACTGAATCCAATTCTTATATCAGTTCTTTTTTGGCAAGCCCCAATGGCAGTAAATTTAATGCTGCAAAAGAAGAAGTAATTAAGGATTTTGAACGTGTCAAGGCAGAGAATCCAGATATAATTATTGTACTGCCGCACATGGGAGCGGATTTTAAAAAATATACCAATAATTATCAGGAAACCTGGTATAAAGTCTTTGCCGAAGCCGGTGCCAACATTGTTTTGTGTAACCATTCACATGCTGTTCAGCCGATTGAATGGAGGGATGGTATGTTGATTGTTAATTGTGTTGGAAACTTTACAAATTCCTATGTAAAACATGATGGCGATGCTTCTGCTTTGGCGGAAATATATATTGATAAATCAGATAAAAAGGCCTTCGGAATTTCTGTCATCCCGTTATATGCCCAGGCTCCGTTGGAAAATACTTATAGAGCCCTGCCGGTATATGATATTTTAATGGATCCTGATTTAAAAGCGCAAATAGGTGAATATGAGTTTGAAAGAGTTAAACAGGTTCAGGAAATTACAACGGAAATGTTACTTGGGCATAAACTGTCTACCCATCTGGCTGCCCCAAGATACTACAAAACTGAAAATGGTTTTTTACAGGATACAATACCTCCCTGCACATATATGGAGAATTTTCAAAGCTCTCCAATTGTTCAGTTGTTAAATGGTTGTAATAAGGGAGGAAAAGTTTGTTTTGTCGGTGATAGTATTACTGCAGGGTCAAGGAATGGCGGTATTGGATGGTATTATCCATTGATAGCTCATTTAAATGACATTATATTTTTACAAAAAGCATGGGATAGCGGAACCGTTAAAAGCCTGCTCGATAATGTTGAAGAAATCAGAGACGTTAATGCAGATATTTATATTTTTGGGATTGGTACAAATGATGTGCGTTACAGGAATGCCAAAATATGTGCAATTACCGCAGAGGAATATATAGAAAAAATTACTCTATTAACAGAAAAAATATCAGAAAAAAACAGTAATATTAAATATGTATTCATTGCACCATGGCTGGGACTGTCCAAAGACCCAAATAAAGCAAAAGACCTTTCTATTGCCGATAGAGATGAGTTGTTGGAAGATTATAGCAATGCTTTAAAAGAATTTTGCCTCAGGAAAGGTTATTTATATCTGAACCCTAATCCCCATATAAGAAAAGTTTTTATGCAGGAGCCCGCTTCCAAATACTTAGTTGATCATATTCATCCAAACAGGTTAAATGGTGTAAATCTTTATTCAGAGGCAGTTATAGCCGCTGGGGGGTATTTTTCAAGAAGGGGTAGTTCAAAACGGGAAATGCCTCCAGAAGTATTGGCAAGGCTTTTCCAGCAGCGTACTCAGACCCGGTTAATCCGTTTTGATGAGCAAATTCTAACGAATGCAAGTACCGGCGATTTGGATCGCAGGCTCTGGGAAAGATTCAGAACGCCATTGTCTCCGGTTGATGATAATGAGTTTCTTGAAAAATTAAAATTTATTTCCCTTAATGAAGATGGTGAATTATTTCCCACTGTTGGCGGCATATTAATGGCTTCTGAGTCTCCGGAAAAGCATATTTCCAGCGCGTATATTCAGGCTCTTTGTTACAACGGGTACGATCGTAATTCTCCGCAATTGGATGCTGCTGATATTACGGGTCCCCTTGATATTCAAATTAAGGATGCATGTAAATTTGTTAAACGGAATATGAGGACAAGGGCAATTAAAGACCCGGGGCGAATTGAAACCCCGCAATTTTCCCTGAACGCTGTTTTTGAAGCAATTGTAAACGCGGCAGCACACAGGGACTATTCAATTTATGGTTCAAAAATAAGGCTGATAATTTATTTGGACAGGCTGGAATTATATTCTCCCGGGACAATCCCAAATACCATGACAATAGAAAGCCTCTCGTTAAGGCCGTCTTCGCGAAATGAGTTATTAAGTTCACTTTTGGCCCGCTGCCCAATGAACTTTGACGCAACAGGAAGCAAGAGAATTTTTATAATGGATAAAAAGGGCGAAGGTGTTCCCATTATACTGTCGGAAAGTATGGAACTATCAGGCAAAAAACCGGAATATAAACTCATTGACGATGCCGAACTTCTTTTGACTATTTATGCGGCGTAAAGTTTAATAAATAAAATTATTGGTATAGTTAAAGAAGGAATAAGCATGGTGCAAAAAGTAAGCTGGTTAACTCGAATTAAATCACGCAGAGCCGCAGAGAAGGAAAATGAGTTTATGGAAGAAAATGAAATAAGCGGAATTATAGTTGATACGGCGATTTACATACATAAAAAGCAATTATTAACATACTTAAAATTAACAAATACAAAACTAGGACTTATTTTGAACTTTGGCTCAGCAGTGATGGTAGACGGAATAGATAGAATCGTGAATAACTTATGACGCGTGAGTTCTATGGGTTCTCTGCGTCTCCGCGTCTCTGCGAGAGGAAATTCCACTATATTTTCTAAAGAGCCAGAATAATTAAAAAATTGTTGTTGCATTGGGGAGTGGACAAAAAGAAATTTAAGACTGGGAAGGCGAGCCCCAAGTGGAGAAACCAGAGCTTTGCCTATTTATTTAACAAGCTGGGCTTATCCCAATCGGAAGGGCAGGGCATTCCTACAATAATCCGCGCCATGAAAGAAGAAGGCTGCCCTGCGCCGATTTTTGAAATTGGAAAAGAAAGCGTAACCTGTATATTAAAGGCCAATATGGGGAAGGCGTAATTCCATTACCAATGAAATAAATATTCCATTAGTAATGGAATAATGCGACAATATAAGATGGTGGATTATTTTGAATTAAACCACGCAGAGCCGCAGAGCCGCAGAGAAGGAAAATGAGTTTATGGAAGAAAATGAAATAAGTGGAATAATAGTTGATGCGGCGATTTACATACATAAAAAACTAGGATCAGGTTTGCTAGAAAACGTGTATGAAGTAATTTTAGCGAAATTATTAGCTCAAAAAGGTCTTCATGTTCAGCGTCAGGTTTCAATTCCAATAGAATTTGAAGGTGAATACTTTGAAGAAGGCTTTCGTGTCGATTTATTTGTTGAGGGAAAAGTGATAATAGAGTTAAAATCGGTGGAAAAAATAGGTCCGGCTCATAAAAAGCAATTATTAACATACTTAAAATTGACAAATACAAAACTAGGACTTATTTTGAACTTTGGCTCAGCAGTAATGATAGACGGCATAGATAGAATCGTGAATAACTTATGACGCGTGAGTTCTATGGGTTCTCTGCGTCTCCGCGTCTCTGCGAGAGGAAATTCCACTATATTTTCTAAAGAGCCAGAATAATTAATAAAATTGTGAGTATAGTTAAAGAAAGAATAAGTGTGTTGGGGAAGGGAAATTTATAGTAATTATGATTATAAATATTTACGTGGTAAATGATGTTAGTATTGGTTGACACTCATGATTTCATGGAATATAAAAAATACATCCCAATAAAATTGTATGAAACAAGGTGATTAATTCCATTACTAATGAAATAAATATTCCATTAGTAATGGAATAATGTGCCTATTTAATATATACTATATATATGAAATTATCAGAAATAGAGGAAATAAGTACTAGTCAAAAACAAGCCCTTGAAATGAAGGAGCTTGGCCTTAAACGACGGCTTTTGCCGGAACTGCCTGTATTATCAAGCCATGCGCTTGTGATAAGCGGAATCAGGCGCTGCGGCAAGAGTACGCTGCTTCGTCAGTATATTAAGGAACAAGAAAAGCCTTATTTTTATTTGAATTTCGATGATATCCGCCTGGCATCCTTCACAAATAAAGATTATCTTCTTTTGGACAAGGCAATAGCCGATTCCGGGGCAAAACTGATTTTCTTTGATGAAATTCAGTCGGCCGGGAACTGGGAGCTTTATGTCCGCCAGAAGCTTGATGAAGGTTTTCAGCTTGCGATTACCGGCTCTAATGCAGCTCTTTTAAGCAGGGAGCTGGGAACACGCTTAACAGGGCGGCATATAAGCAAAGAGCTTTTCCCCTTTTCTTATTGGGAATTTTATAATTTTTTGGGTTATGAAGCAGGGCCTGAATCCTTTATGGAGTATCTGGAAAAAGGAGGTTTCCCGGAATTCCTTAAAAACGGGAACACAGATATTCTTAAGCAGCTTCAGTCGGATATATTATACCGTGATATTACAGTACGTTACGGGGTACGTGATGCAGCATCATTGCAAAGGTTATTTGTTTATCTTGTTTCCAATTCTGCACAGCTTTTTTCCCCAAGCAAGTTGACAGGTATTACGGGGCTTAAGTCCCCGACCACAGTCCTGGAATATATTTCTTTTTTTGAAGCCGCATACTTAATTCAGCTTTTACCATGTTTTTCATGGTCGCTAAAAGCGCAAAACCTCGCGCCTAAAAAAGCATATCTAATTGATACCGGGCTTATAAAAACCGGAGCAGTTTCATTTAGCGGCAATTTTGGCGCATTGCTTGAAAATTGTGTTTTTAACAGCATACGTGCAAAACTCGGTATTTCTTCTTCCCTAAAAGCCCCTGGAATTTATTATTTTTCCGGAAACAATGGAACAGAGTGTGATTTCATTGTTTTTAATCAGGATAAACCGTCTTGCATACAGGTTTGCTGGGAGCTAAATACAGACAATACAGACAGGGAGATTAACGGCCTTATCGAAGCCATGGAATTTTTTAATACCACAAAAGGCACAATTCTTACCTTTAATACGAATGATATTATACAATTAAAGGATAAGAATATTGAAGTAATTCCCGTTTGGAAATGGCTTGATACATGAAAGAAAGCGTGACTGGTATATTAAAGGCTAATTCTTTGTGGAAAAATGAGGTATAATCAGTAATATATAATTTTTACTATACCTTTCTGTCAATAAATAGCTGAAAAAGAGAAAATATGCAATGAAAAAAATATACAAATTATTAATAAAAATAAGACGAAGAATAATTACAGTTTTAATTGGTAAAGAATTATTGCAGAACATTACAAGCATAAATAAGATAAATGAAGAAATAGTAAAATTGAAAAATGTTGTAACTTCAGATATGACCAAAATTAACGAAACGGTTTCTCAAATAGAAAAAGACATGAATAAAAAGACAGATGATTTAAACAGAAAGTCCGATGATTTAAACCTAAAGGCCGATGACTTAAATAAAAAAACAGATGATTTAAACCGAAAGGCTGATGCATTAAATAAAAAGACAGATGATTTGAATAAAAAAGCAGACGGCTTAAACAGAAAAATACAAACAGTTTTAAATACACAGTTATTTAGGGATGTTATTGAAAATTGTGAATGGGTAAAAGATAAAACATTTGCTCCCGGCGGCTGGGATATGGATAACGCTGCTTTATACACGTTATTTCATATTTTAAATAGCGCTAAACCGAAAAACATTTTAGAGTTTGGATTAGGTCAAAGTTCAAAACTTTTATATCAATATACAATATTTTCTGAAAATGCAAAAGCTTTAACAGTAGAACATGATAATAATTGGATTGATTCCTTTTTTAATGGTTTACCTGAAAATATTAAACCTAATGTGAAACAACTTGATAAAGAAATTATTATATATAATAGCATTGAGACATTAAGCTATAAAAATATCAATAAAATAATAGGCGAAGAAAAGTATGATTTAATAATAATTGACGGACCTTTTGGGAGTGCTCATTATTCTCGTTCACAAATTATTGCAATTGTAAAAAATAATCTATGTAGCCATTTTTGTATATTTATGGACGATTCAGAACGGATTGGAGAAAAAGAAACAATAGATGAAATTTGCAAAGTATTAGAAGAAAAAAAAATAGAATATTTAATAAATAATTATATTGGTGATACTATTGAAAAAAAACACCATACTATAATATGTTCCATTGAATGGAACCGGCATAACATACTATTTTATAGACAGAGAATAAATCATGTTTGATTTTTTAAATATTGTTTCAAAGAATAAACAGTCGTTGTCAGACAATATTTTATCGCAATTTATGAATAAAAAAATTGATGGTGTAACCTTTGAATACAAAACCGCTCAATGGATTTTGACTAAACAGCGTGATAGATTCGCCATATTTTGCACGAATGATGTTCCTGAAAAGCATATTTTGGCTAATCTTGAATCAATTCAATTTTTTGACGGAATGATTTTTCAAGGGGATTGCATAAACGACATTCGCTGCTTATCCCCAATACTTGGAAGTAGTACCGACAATTCTAACCTTTATGATCGTTATTATTATGGCGAATTAGAAAACACAAGCTCGTCTAAAACAATAAACAAACATTGTGAACCGTTGTTTATAGGAAACAATACCGACCATTCTAATGTTTTCGGTCGTTATATTTACGGAGAATTGGAAGAGGAAGGTTTATCGCACATTCATAGGGATGTTCTAGGTTGTGAACCTTTATTTATTGGTTTTGGGTCGGATTTGACTGCAATCGGCAACAATCCTGTTCTTTGTGCACAAGCAGTGCATGGTGAAAATTATAAATCGTATAAAAATGCAATAGGCTTGGTTCAAGTAGTGCTTCTGGGGGCAACGCAAGACCTAAGTACATCGTTTCAAGATATATTTTTTGTTCCGCAAAATGCCGGTATTTTGATTGATAAGAGAAACGAAATTTCATTTTATTCGTTGGTTGATAAAATGTATTATCCGATGGCGCAAGAGGAATGGGACTATCAATTTGAAAAAACCCGCCAAATATGCCTTAAACTGTTATCCAAAGGAAATATACAAAGAGGGAATATCACCGGAGGATATGATTCACGTGTGACGCTTGCCTTAGCAATAGAGGCGGGAGTTCATAAAAATATTCAGTTTGAAGTGAGAGGTTATCCCGATCATCCTGATGTTATTATTGCAAAGCAAATTGCCGATTATTATGGGTTAAAATTACAACATAATGAGGTTGCAATTTCTGAAAATCAAAATTTAAACATAAACCAAGATAAGATTATGGATAAATCATTTAATGATGCGTTACATCGAATATATAAACAAAGCGCAATGAAAAAGCTACATGAAAATTGGACATTAACTCAAATTCAATTAGAAACATCGAGTAGTGATATATATCGAATGACAGCAAATGGAAGTATAAATGAAATTTTTCGCGGATATCTTTCATTGCATAAATTATTAGAGAAAAACAAACAAAATAAAATTATGAATTTTGACGACAGAGAATTATTAATCAACGATAAAATCCAAAAGAATATATTGTCTGAAAATGCATATTCTATACTACATGATAAATTGAAAAAGCAGTTTGAAACATACGAAGATTTGTATTCTTATGATTTAAATTTTGTGCAGACAAGAGCGCCGCAGTTTCATGCCGGATTGAATAACCGCATTGCGTTTAGTATTGGGATGAATACATGGCTGCACAGATTGTCAATGATAATGGCTCCTGAGCTGCGTGTTGGTGGGCAAATAAATTTCAAACTTATTGAAAAATCTGCACCTGAATTATTATATTTTCCATTTACAGATAAAACATGGCATTACTACGCCTATATCGGATATAAAAACGAAGAAAAAATAAAGCAAATACAACCTTGTATTAATATTAACAAACGTCCTATGCCTTCAGAAACAAACATTATTAAGAAAATGAAATTTTTGTTTGACAAAAAAATAAAAATCAATAATAGTGTTTTGCAAATATTCAATGAAAAATATCTTTCTGGGCTGATCAATTATGCAAAAAATCTGACAGACTCTAAAAAAATAATTTCGCAAAATTCAGAGACAGCTAACTATAGAATTAATCGTCTGATTTGTATATATGGTGCGAGTTTATTTTTAGACGACAAAGAATTGCCGATTGAACAAAGTATAAATTCATGCAGGTTTAGAATTAAAAATAAGATGAAGACAAATATTTATTCTATTCCTCTTAATAAATATATAATGAATTCGGAAACGGTTTGCCGCCGCGGAGATTTATTGTTTTCGTGCCAGCCTGTCTTCCGTGCATCTGATCACAATCATTTGTAAAAACCAGATCGGAAGGGCAGGGTATACCTACTATTATCCGCACCATGAAAGAAGAAGGCTGCACTGCACCGGTTTCTGAAATTGGGAAAGAAAGCGTGACTTGTATATTAAAGGCTAATTCTTTGTGGAAAAATGAGGTATAATCAGTAATGATTAATATTTTTTATAACTTAATAATATTCCCCATAGAGCAAATAATTGAACTTTGCTACGTTTTTGCCCTGCGTATTATAAATAGCCCCGGGCTTTCTATTATAGGCGTAAGCATTGCTGTAAGCACAATGGTACTGCCGCTTTACCTTATGGCAGAAAAACAGCAGCAAGCCGAACGGGAAAAGCAAGAAAAGATGAAGCGGATGAAGGATAATATTAAGTCTGCATTTAAAGGCGATAAACAGTATATGATACTATCGACCTTGTACCGCCAGCATAATTACCACCCCTTATACGCCTTGAGGAACAGCATTGACTTATTTATTCAGATTCCTTTCTTTATAGCAGCTTACCACTTTTTAAGCAATCTTGAGATGCTAAACGGCCAGGCTTTTAAGTTTATCAAGGATCTTGGCGCTCCTGACGGCTTATATAAGGGAATAAATATCCTTCCCATTTTAATGACCCTTTTAAACATTGTTTCAGGGATTATATATACTAAAGGGCTGCCGATAAAGGATAAGATACAGGTTTACGGCATTGGGGCAATATTTTTGGTTTTGCTTTATAATTCGCCTTCTGCCCTTGTTTTATACTGGACCAGCAACAACATTTATAACCTTATAAAGAATATACTGTTAAAAACAAAGAATGCAAAAAAACTGGTTATAGGGCTGGCGGTTTTTATTGGCGGAAATACCACTTTGTATATGTTATTTTTCCATGGCGGTTCGCTGAAAAAACGGCTTTTTGTTATTGCCCTTATTGTAATTGCGTCATTAATACCTATATGGAAGCGAATTATAAGTTATTTGCGAAATAAAATTGATATTAAGGGCACAGCCCTTGATTTATCAGGAAGGACTTTTGCCCTATCGTTAATAGGATTATTTTTATTAATAGGGCTTGTAATTCCTTCAAGCCTGATAGCATCTGATGTAGAAGAATTCTCATTTCTTGAACCATATTCTTCTCCTCTTCCGTATCTTGGCATAGTTTTGATGCAATCTGCCGGTATTGCACTGTGGCTGGCATGTATTTACTTTTTATTTGGCAAAAAAGTACGTGTAATGCTAACGGTAGTTTTAACTGCAGTATTAGGTATATTCCTGTTAAACACTTTTCTTTTTACCGCGGAATATGGCACAATGACACCGGATCTGCATTTTGAGGAATTCAAAAGCCTGGCAAGTAATCAGCTAATGATAAACATTTTTGCATTGCAAGTTGTAATTATTGGTATCTTTGTGCTTCTTGTATGGAAAAAGAAAATGGTTATATTTTCTCTGCAATGCATTGCAGTGATGGGGATGATATGTTTTGGAATAATAAATGCAGTAAAAATAGAAAAAGAATATGAAGTTATTTATTCCAATATTTCTTTACCGACATTGGAAAAAGCCTATACCTTTTCTCGGACGGGAAAAAATGTTTTACTTATTGTTTTGGATAGGGCTAAATACGGTTATTTGCCCTATGTATTTAAAGAAAAACCAGAATTACTGGGTTCATTTAAAGGTTTTACCTATTACCCTAATACAATTTCTTTTGGAACTGTTACAATTCGGGGTATGCCCGGAATATTTGGCGGCTACTACTATACTCCGCTTGAAATACAAAGACGTACTGATGAACTATTTAAGAGTAAATACCGTGAATCAATGCAGGTACTACCAAGAATTATGGCAGAAGCAAGCTTTAAAGTAATGGTATATGATCAACCAGATATTAATTATCTCTCTTATGACGAATTTAAAAATATAATATCAGGAAAAACTGTTGGGAAGTATACTGAAACTTTTCGTGAACAATATTATGATATAAAGAACAAAGATTACTATAATATTCTTAGCTTAAATTTAATAAAATTTTCCTTTTTTAAGGCTTCAACAATTATTTTGCATAAGATACTTTATGATGGTGGTGATTATCTATCCTTGTTGGATAATAAAACAAATGCAAAAACTTATTCAAATTCCACAATTAATAATTATTCTTCTCTTTATTATCTTTCCAACATAACAAATATAACAGATGAATATGAAAATTATTCTAATATGATTGTTAACAAATTAACTCATGATCCAGCTATTTTTAAAATACCAAACTATGAACCTGCAAATAATATTGTTAATAAAAGTGACACTTCTTTTGCTGATGATGGCTTCTACCATGTTTATATGGCAGCATTTATACTTCTTTCCAGGTGGTTTGATTTCCTAAAAGAAAATGGAGTTTATGATAATACCCGAATTATTATTGTTTCTGATCATGGAAACCCTAATAGGTGTAAATTTCCTAATAATATTATTCTACCAAATGGTAGATGGCTTGATAATTATGCTGCATTACTAATGGTAAAAGATTTTGACATGGATTTTGATTTAAAGACAGATAACAGTTTTATGACTAATGCGGATGTACCTCATATAGTAACGGCAGATTTTGTTAATGATTTAAGAAATCCTTTTACCGGGGAAGAAATGATTTTGGAAAAAAATAACGGTGTTCTAATTCCAGCGCAACTTTCAAATTCACAAATAATAAAAATGATAGAAGAAACCGGTCAAGTTGTAATAAACGGCTGGATGCATGTTCATGACAATATTTTTAATCCTGCAAACTGGAGTAAAATAACCATTGATGAATAAGAATTAAACAAGAAATTACTTCTTGAAAATTATAAGATAAGGAGCAGGTAATGAATTTATATGCACTTTACATAGACCCTGGAACGGGGAGTGCGCTTTTTTCAATTGTAATTGGTTTTGCCGCGGCAGGTTTCTTTTTGTTTCAGGCTCTGTATATAAAGGCAAAAGTCTTTTTTACGGGGGGCAAGGCAATAAAAGGATCGAAAAATAAATTTGTTATCTATGCCGAAGACAAGCGTTACTGGACCCTTTTTAAGCCAATAGTGGAAGAATTTGAAAGCCGAGGAATTGATATGCTCTATTTAACTTCATCCAGGGATGATCCTGTTTTTGATGAAGGGTTTAAGCATATAGAAGCGGAATATCTGGGTGAAGGAAACAAGGCTTTTGCCCGGCTGAATTTTCTTTCTGCCGATTTTGTTCTTGCAACTACCCCGGGGATTAATGTGTACCAGTGGAAGCGATCAAAAAAAGTTAAGCATTATAGCCACATTCGCCATTCAGCGGATGAACCCATAAAATATGAGCTATACGGCATGGACTACTTTGATTCGATTCTGGTAAGCGGAGTTGATTTTCAGGAAATGGATATAAGAAAACTTGAAAAAGCGCGAAACCTGCCCGAAAAACAGGTTGTTACAGTAGGCTGCCCCTATCTGGATGAATATGCAAGGAAAATGGCACAGCTTCCACAGGAAGAAAGCAATCGTTTTACGGTTCTGGTTTCTCCTTCGTGGGGTATATCCGCCCTGCTTTCCAGGTTTGGTGATAAATTACTTGATCCCCTGGTAAAAACAGGCTGGCGGATTATTGTGCGGCCGCATCCGCAGTCGCTTATGGTTGAAAAGGAAATGCTTGACAGGCTTAGTGAAAAATACAAGGAAAACCCCAACCTGGAATGGGATTTTGAGCGGGACAATATCTATTCTCTTAAAAAGGCAGATGTAATGATATCAGATTTTTCCGGAGTAATGCTTGATTATATGTTTTTAAAGAATAAACCTGTTTTTTATGTATCTGCCAATTTAGACTGGCGTACCCGTGATGCCTTCGAGATTTATGATAATCAGGAAGATATGTGGACATTTCGTAATTTAAAAAAGACCGGTATTGAATTAAAACCGGAACTGTTTAATGAGCTGCCGGACATTATAACAAAAGTTACTGCAGATATTGCTTTAGGCTCGGCAATAGAAAAGGTAAAAGCCGAAGCATGGCATTATCAGGGTGATGCAGGAAAACAAACGGCGGATTTTATGATTAAGACTGCAGAAGCCCTATCTTAACAGGAAGGAACAACAATTATGTCTAAAAGAGTATATGTTGGAATGAGTGTTGACCTAATTCACCATGGGCATATTAATATTATTACCGAAGCCGCTAAATACGGCGAAGTAACAATTGGCTTACTAACCGATAAAGCAATAGCCAGTTATAAAAGGCTGCCCTTTCTGGATTTTGAAAACCGTAAAATAATAGTCGAAAGCATTAAGGGGGTAAAACAGGTTATACCGCAGGAAGAACTGAACTATGTTCCCAACCTGATAAAGTTAAAGCCAGATTATGTTGTTCATGGTGATGACTGGAAAAGCGGTATTCAGAGAAAAACAAGAGAACAGGTTATAGAATGCCTGGAGAAATGGGGCGGGAAATTAATAGAAATTCCCTATACAAAAGATATATCTTCGACCAAACTCAATGTAAAATTAAAAGAAATCGGAACAACTCCCGAAATCAGAATGAAAAGACTAAAAAGATTAATAGAATCAAAACCTTTAGTAAGAATTATGGAAGTTCATAATGGCCTGACAGGGTTATTAATAGAAAAGACAGAAGCTGTCATTAATGGTGTTAAACAAGAGTTTGATGCCATGTGGTTGAGCAGCTTAACAGATTCAACATCAAAGGGAAAACCTGACATAGAATATGTTGATTTAACATCCAGATTAAACACAATAAATGATGTATTGGATGTAACTACCAAACCAATAGTATTTGACGGGGATACCGGCGGTATTTCTGAACATTTTGTTTATACGGTAAAGTCATTGGAAAGGTTGGGTATCTCGGCAGTAATAATTGAAGACAAGGTTGGCCTAAAGAAAAATTCTTTATTCGGGACAGATGTGCCCCAGACGCAGGATACAATTGAAAATTTTTGCCGCAAAATAACCTTTGGTAAAAAAGCCCAGGTTACAGATAATTTTATGATCATTGCCAGAATAGAAAGCTTAATATTGAAAAACGGGATTGCTGATGCACTTAAGCGTGCAGAGGCATATATTAATGCCGGCGCTGATGGTATTATGATTCATAGTAAAGAAAAAACCCCCGATGAAATACTTGATTTCTGCAGACAATACAATAAGTTTGATAACAGGAAACCGCTGGTTGTTGTTCCAACGACTTATAACAGCATTACAGAACAGGAATTAAGCCGGGAGGGAGTAAATATGGTTATTTATGCCAACCATTTATTAAGAAGCGCTTATCCGGCTATGCTGCAAACTATAAAATCCATTCTTGAATTTGGCCGCTCATATGAAATTGAAGAGAAACTAATGCCTATCTCCGAAATTATTAACTTTATTCCACATGGAGAGAATTTATCATAACAATGAATCAAACAGAATACATTGAATCAGGAAGTATGGAAAACCTGGGTTCCATTCTTGATAATTTACATATAACCAAAGCATTTCTTGTTACAGGAAAAAAATCGTTTGCTGAATGCGGTGCAGAAACATATATTCAAAAAATTAAAAATGTGGAATTTATACAGTTTAACAATTTTAAAAATGACCCAAGGAAAGAAGATGTTGATATAGGAATGCAATTGTTCCGGCAGAGCGGAGCAGATGCAATTATTGCATTGGGAGGCGGAAGCGCAATAGATATGGCCAAATTGATCGGTCATTTTTCAGCTAAAAACAAGATACCGTTTTTGGCAATTCCGACAACTGCAGGTTCAGGGAGCGAAGCGACAAGTTTTGCAGTTATGTACGAAAATAAAATAAAAAGTTCTATTGAAGATAAATCTATTTTACCGGATATTGTAATAATTGATCCATCTCTTACCATGTCATTACCGCCGTTTATTACAGCGGTTTCCGGAATGGATGCGTTGTGTCATGCAATTGAATCGTATTGGAGCATTAACTCAACAAATGAATCAAAAGAATACGCAAAAAAGGCAATGACAATTATTTTAAATGATTTACCTGAAACTGTTAATAATCCATCTGTTAAATTAAGATTAAATATGCTTTTAGCAGCTAATCTGGCAGGGAAAGCAATTAATATAAGCAAAACAACCGCTGCACACGCAGTATCGTATGCATTAACATCTTACTTTTCTGTTCCCCACGGTTTGGCAGTTAGTTTTCTAATACCGGATTTACTGGTTTATAATTACAATGTAACTGAAAATGACGCCGAAGATACAAGGGGAGTAGATTATATTAAAAAAAATATTGACGAGATTTACCATATATTTGGCGGAAAAAACAGTTTTGATGCAAAAAATATTTTTAACAGGTTTGTTGATACACTGGGGTTGCCTGCAAATTTATCTTCATATGGAATAAAAAAAAGCGATATTGACTTAATAATAAGCAATATAAATAACGAAAGACTTAAAAATAATCCCAGAAAAATTGAAATGGGGGAATTCAGAAAACTGTTTGAATTAAAATGTTAAACATATTTTATAATCTGCTTATATTCCCAATTGAGCAAATAATTGAACTCGTGTTTGTATTTGCCCTGCGTATTATAAATAGCCCCGGGCTTTCCATTATAGGCGTAAGCATTGCTGTAAGCACAATGATACTGCCGCTTTACCTTATGGCAGAAAAACAGCAGCAAGCCGAACGGGAAAAGCAAAAAAATATGAAACGGATGAAGGATAATATTAAGTCTGCATTTAAAGGCGATAAACAGTATATGATACTATCGACCTTATACCGCCAGCATAATTACCATCCCTTATACGCCTTGAGGAACAGCATTGACTTATTTATTCAGATTCCTTTCTTTATAGCAGCTTACCACTTTTTAAGCAATCTTGAGATGCTAAACGGCCAGGCTTTTAAGTTTATCAAGGACCTTGGCGCTCCGGACGGGTTATATAAAGGCATAAATATCCTTCCAATTTTAATGACCCTTTTAAACATAGTTTCAGGGGTTATATATACTAAAGGGCTGCCGATAAAGGATAAGATACAGGTTTACGGCATTGGGGCAATATTTTTGGTTTTGCTTTATAATTCGCCTTCTGCGCTTGTTTTATACTGGACCAGCAATAACATTTATAACCTTATAAAGAATATATTGTTAAAAACAAAGAATGCAAAAAAACTGGTTATAGGGCTTGCGGTTTTTATAGGCGGAAATACCACTTTGTATATGTTATTTTTCCATGGCGGTTCGCTGAAAAAACGGCTTTTTGTTATTGCCCTTATTGCAATTGCGTCATTAATACCTGTTTTAAAGCGAATTATAAGTTATTTGCGAAAGAAAATTGATATTAAGGGCACAGCCCTTGATTGTCCTGGCAGGACTTTTGCATTGTCATTAATAGGGCTATTTTTATTAATTGGCCTTGTAATCCCTTCAAGCCTGATAGCATCTGATGTAGAAGAATTCTCGTTTCTTGGGCCGTATTCTTCCCCGCTTCCGTATCTTGGCATAGTGCTTATGCAGTCTGCCGGTATTTTACTGTGGCTGGCATGTATTTACTATTTGTTTGATAGAAAAGTACGTATATTACTGACGATACTTTGTACAGCGGCTTTGGGCTTATTTTTGTTGAATTCTTTTCTTTTTACCGGAGAATATGGCTTTATGACACCAGATCTTCTTTTTTCCGAGTTTAAAAATGCTTCGAGCAATCAAATAATGATAAACATTGTCGCCATACAATTAGTAACTATTGGTATCTTTGGGCTTCTTACATGGAAAAAAGAAAAAGTTATATTTACTCTGCAATGTATAGCTGTGCTGGGAATGCTTAGTTTTGGAATAATAAATATAGCAAAAATTGAAGCAGAATTCCGGATAATTATTAACATTTTTGCTTCTAATGGAGCTGAAAATGCAGATGTATTAGATAATGATTATGAAAAATCTTATACTTTTTCCAAAAGCGGGAAAAATGTTCTAGTTATTGTTTTAGATAAAGCTGTATCTGGTTTAGTTCCATATATTTTTAAAGAAATCCCGGAATTGCAAGAGTCTTTTAATGGTTTTACATACTACCCTAATACAACAGCTTTTGGTCAGTTAACTTTGTATTCCATGCCAGCGATATTTGGCGGTTATTACTATACTCCTCTTGAAATACAAAAACGAAAAGATGAACTGTGGTGGAATAAATTTTATGAATCTATGCAAGTTTTACCTAGGATTATGGCAGAAAATAATTTTTATGTTACAGTTTACAATCAGCCGTGGATGAATTATTCGTTATATGATGAATTTAATAAAATAAATGCTGGAAGAAATATCTGGCGCTATACTAAATATTACCTAGATAAATATGCCAATGAAATAAATAATATTGATAGCTATAAAATTCTATATTTTAATTTTATGCGTTTTTCCTTTTTTAAATGCTCTCCGGTACTTTTGCATAAAGTATTATATGATAATGGTAAATATCATTCGCAGTTAGAAAATGATTTGGATTTATCTACTTATAGAAAAGCCACCCTGGATCATTATTCTACTCTTTATTTTCTACGGGAAGCTACCGAATTAATAAATAATGAGGAAAATTACTTTACTATTTTTATTAACGAACTAACACATGAGCCTGCTTTTTTTGAAGCGCCGGATTATAAGCCTTCAAGAGATGTTGTAAACAAAGGAAATAGCCAATTTGCTGAAGATAGCTATTATCATGTTAACATTGCATCATTTTTGCTTATTGGAAGATGGTTTGATTTTCTAAAAATGAATGGCGTTTATGATAATACAAGGATTATTATAGTTTCAGATCATGGAAACCCTGTTTCTTATTCATTTCCTGGAAATTTTAAGCTTCCAAATGGGAGAAATATGAGTAATTTTTCTGGATTATTATTGGTGAAAGATTTTAATTCAGAAACTGGCTTTAATACAAATGAAAAATTTATGACAGTTGCAGATATACCGCATATTGTAACATCCGAACTTGTAAAGGATCTAATTAATCCATTTACAGGTAAAGCACTTGTAATTGATAAAGACAATGGTGTTACTGTTACCACTTCCCTTATTTCTAGTGTAAAACAAACACTTGAATATGGATATGATATAAAGAAAAACGAATGGTATCACGTAAGTGATAATATATTTAACCTAGCAAAATGGACAAGTGTAACAATTAATGAATAATATTTTCTACAATATTATAATATTCCCAATTGAGCAAATAATTGAAATTTGCTACGTTTTTGCCCTGCGTATTATAAATAGCCTCGGGCTTTCCATTATAGGCGTAAGCATTGCCGTAAGCACAATGGTACTGCCGCTTTACCTTATGGCAGAAAAACAGTTGTTCTAACCGAAATTGTAAATAATCAAGTTAAAAGTATGCTTAAAAATTTTGGAGATTTAAAATTAACAAATCTACCATGGTTCCATGTTAATACAAATATTTTTGAACCAGATAATTGGAGTATAATAACTATTGAAAATAAGTAAGGAAAATACAGATGCCAATAAATGGATGCAGACGTTATTATAAATTTATTAATAAACATATTAATATACTGAAAAATTTAACAATTAAATTTAAATTATTTATTTTTAATTTTTTAAATATTATATTTAGTAATAATAAAAATGACAAAATATTAATAATTGAACCAAATAAGTATCATGGTGAAATAATACCTGGTTATGTAGATTATTTTATAAAATTAAATTTTAATGTTCATGTTATTATAAACAGAGAACTTTATGATACTAAGCCTTTTTATATGTTTTGTTTTAATAAATTTAATTATTCTATAGTGGAAAAAAATAAAATTGACACACTATTTTGTGATAAAATACTAATGAAATATGAAAAAATTGTAATCACATCTGAATCTGTTAATACAAAAATAAATGGCATATATAAAAATATAGATTTCTATACAATGTATCCATCTGCAAAAAAATATTCAGAAAAAATATTTTTTATTCAGCATTTAATAAATATAAAAGAAGGAAACGATATTTATTTGAATAATTTAATAATGTTAGAAAATTTTGATGATTCTTTTGGAAATTGTTATAAAGGTTGTACGCCATTTTATTTTGGAAAAATAAGGAGTCATGAAAAAAATAATATTACAAATTTTATTATAGTAGGGGCAATTTTAAATAAAAGAAGAAATTATGAATTATTAATAGAAACAATAAGAAAATTACATTTCTCGGGTAAAAAAAATTTTATAATAAAAATATTAGGGAGAGGTGATATTTTTGAATATTTAAATGAAGATTCGGATAAGGAATTATACAAATATTTTATAATATTGGGACGTGTCGATTATCCAGTTATGCATAAAGCTATAGAATCATCGGATTTCATATTAATGCTTCTGGATCCTGAAAATGAAATACATATAGAAAAATATTTAAAATATGGAACAAGTGGAAATTTTCAGTTAAGCTATGGTTTTTTAAAACCATGCATAATAAATGAAATATTTGCTGAGAAAAGGCAGCTTAACAATAGAAATGCAATTGTTTATGAAAAAAATGACGATTTAGTATCTGCAATGAGTTATGCAATAGAAATGAATAAAAATTCATATAAAGAAATGCAAAAGAATCTTAGGGAATTAACGAATAATATTTATAATAATTCGTTAAAAACATTAAAGGAGATTTTTATTAATGGAGAATAAATGCAACCGAATGTTTCTGTAATAATTCCTATATTTAATTCAGAGGAATATTTAAGGGAATGTCTTGATAGTGTTATCAATCAAACTCTAAAAAATATAGAAATTATATGTGTTAACGATGGATCCACCGATAATTCAGTTGAAATTTTAAAAGAATATGAATATCTTGGGAAGCGAATAAAAGTATTAAACCAAAATAATTTAGGGGCAGGTGCAGCAAGAAACAATGGTTTAAAAATAGCAAAAGGTGAATATTTGGCTTTCCTTGATTCTGATGATTTTTATGATTTTTCAGTTTTAGATAAAGCTTATAAAAAAGCTATTAATTCTAATGCAGATATTGTGATTTTTAATTTAAAATTACTTAACATAAAAAATGGAAAATTTTCTGAAGCTAAATGGAAATTTAATAAAGAATATTTTCCTAAAAATAGACCTTTTTCATATAAAGATTTATCTTCAAATATTTTTAAGGCATTTGGGCATGATGTATGGAATAAATTATTTAAAAAAGATCTAATTGATAATAATAATTTAAAATTTCAAGAAAGTTGGAGGGCAAATGATGTATTTTTTACATGGTGCTCTATGTTTTGTGCAAGTAAAATTGATATAATAGATGAGCAATTAGTTTTTCAAAGAAGAGGATTATCAACAAATTTACAATCTAATAATGATCAAAACCCTTTGGATTTCTATGAATCATTTAAGAGGTTAAAAGAATTCTTAATTGAAAAAAATATTTATGAAGAAATTAAATATGGTTTGGGGAATTCATTTTTATCAAGTGCATTATATACATTAAAAACATTAAAAGAATCAGATAAATATGAATTATTATATAATAATTTAAAAAATTATTATTTTAATGAATTTTATATTATTAATGATAATTTTAATAATAAAAATTATAAAGAATACGATAATATTTTGACAAAGAATTGTATGCAATATATTTTAGATAATTTAAACATATTAAGAAATGATTATAATTGTTTAATGGATGAATATAAGAATTTAAAAAATATTAATATAAGAAAAAAAAGAAAATATATTAATGAAATTCTAATTAAGATAAAATCTTATATAAAAAAAATAAAAATTGTTGTGAGGAGTAAACAATGAATAGTGAAATAAAAGTTTCTATAATTGTACCAGTATATAATAAGGAAAAATTTCTAGATTGTTGCTTACAAAGTATTATTAAACAAACATTAAAAGAAATTGAGATTATTATAATTAATGATGGATCCAATGATAATAGTAAAAAAATAATTGAAAAATATGAGGGGATTGATAACAGAATTTATATAATAAACAAAACAAATGAAGGAGGAGGTATAGCCCGAAATGAAGGCATAAAAATAGCAAGAGGAGAATACCTTGGTTTTGTAGATGCTGATGACTGGATAGATTTAAATTATTATGAGATTTTATATAATCATGCAGTACAAAGAGATGCAGATTTGGCCAGAACTTTACAAAAAAGATATTATCCAGGGAGTATAGAAGAATTGCCTCTTAATAAAAAAATTATAGAAAAATATAGTAAAAATGAATTATTAAATAAAAATGATCACGCTTATAGTGTACTTACTGCGATTTATAAAAGGAAAATGATAATAGATAATAATATATTGTTTGATACTTTACAAAGTTCTCATGATAAATTATTTACAGTAAAGGCTATGTATTATTCGAATTTAATAATACCGGTAATTGGTACATATTATCATCATCGAGATGATGTTATAGATCAATTAACAATATTTAATTCAAGACGTTTAATAAATGATAATCTTGCTAATATGAATATTATTAAATTTGTAAATAGTGTAGAATATAATGACATTAATGAATATAAGCAATTATTTAAAAAAATATTATATGTTTGTGATTATAATTTTAAAAAAGCAATAAAAGAGAAAAATGTAGATATAGATACAATTAAACAGTATTTTTCTGGAATGTTAAATATATATAAAAACTATAATTATAAGGATAATTTATTTTATAATTATAAAGCTCCATATATTAAATTTTTAATTAATGAAAATTTTATGCAATATTATAATTTTTATAATAAAAAAAGAATAAGATTTAATGCACTTTTTGATAAAATACGAAGAAAAATTATTAAAATTATTTTTGGAAGTGAATTATATGATAATTTTTATAATATTAAACATATTTATGAAAATATCAAATATATAAAAGATATAAAAGATATAAAAGATATAGTTAATAAATCAAATACATATTTAATTAAATATAATGAAAGATTTAATATTTTCATAAAAGAGAGAGATAATTATTATAATAAAATCAATAATTTATTAATAGAAAATAAAAAAATTAATTCTGAAATATTATGGGCTAATATTTTTAATAATACAATACAAGACAGTTATTGGCTAAATAATAAAACATTTTCTCCTGGAAGATGGGCAGCCGGATATGCCTTTTTATATATACTTTATAGGATAATAAAAGAAGTACAGCCAATGAAAATACTGGAATTAGGATTGGGTGAAACAACGAGAATGATTTCTCAATATGCAATGAATAATGAAAATGTAGAACATTATGTTGTTGAAAATAATACAGATTGGATAGAATTTTTTATAAAAAATTTTAATATTCCTCATAATACGAAAATAATACAGTTACCTTTAAAATATCAAGCATTTGAAGAAAGTGAATCTGTTCGTGTTTATGAAGGATTTTATGAAAATTTATCTAATAATAAATATGATTTAATATCTATTGACGGACCTGTAGGTGGTGATATGAAGGAATATTCAAGGATAGATTCGCTTTCCTTAATTCCAGAAAATTTATCTAATGACTTTATAATTCTTATAGATGATTATAACAGAAATCAAGAAAAAAATATGGTTAAAAAATTGTTAGAAAAAATAGAAGAGGCGGGCATCCCATTTTATAATACTGTATATAAAGGTTCTAAAGAAACATGTATAATATGTTGTCAAAAATATAAATTTTTAACATCTTTATAGTTAAATAAATAATATTACTAATTTGACATTTTTAAAAATATAATACGAAATAAACTTATATAATATATATATAATCCAGGTTTGGAAATAGCTTAGTATATGAATGATGACACAATAAACGTTAATTCTTATGATTTTTTTATAGTTGGCGCTGGTTTTTGCGGAAGCGTTATTGCAAGGAAGCTCGCAGAAGACGGCAAAAAAGTGTTGATTCTTGAAAGGCGGAACCATATTGCGGGGAATATGTACGATGAAACCGATGAAAACGGCATTCTAATACACCGCTATGGACCCCATATTTTCCATACAGACGACAAAAGAGCTTATGATTTTATTACCAAATACGGGGAATGGGTTCCATATCGGCACCGTTGCGCAGCTGTATTGGAAGGAATTGACACGCCATCGCCTGCCAATTTTAAAACCATAGATCTGCTTTATGATAAAAAAGAAGCTGAATCCTTAAAAATTGAATTACAGTGCCGCTATGAAGGGCAAAAAAGCGTAACAATAACTGAACTTCTTGAATCCGAGGACATTAGTATTAAAAAGTATGCCGAAAAATTATACGAAGAAAATTATAAGCCATATACGGTAAAACAATGGGGTATAATGCCTGAAAACATGGATTCAGAAATTATCAGGCGTGTTCCGGTAAGGCTGGACTATACAGACGCCTATTTTGATGATGAATACCAGGTACTGCCGGAAAACGGATATACGCAATTTTTTAAAAACCTGCTGGATCATGAAAATATAGAAGTAAAACTCAATACTGATGCTGCTGATTTAATTAGGATTGATGTTCCCGGGAATCAAATATTATTTGAAGACAAGCCCCTTGGAATACCTTTGGTTTTTTCAGGATCAATTGATGAAATTTTTGGTAATTGTTTTGGGCATCTTCCTTATAGATCCCTTAATTTTGATTACCATACAAAGAGCGTTGATAGTTTTCAGGAAGCCCCAGTGGTTGTTCACCCAAAAGCCAAGGGCTTTACGAGAATAACAGAATATAAAAAAATGCCGCCTCAAAATATCAATGGTATTACAACCATTGTTTATGAATACCCATTGCCTGCTGATAAAGCAAATGGAAAAGAACAATATTATCCGATTTTAACAAAAGACAATGAAGCGCTTTATAAAAAATATTTATCCATAATTGATAAAATTAAAGGCTTATACCTATGCGGTAGGCTTGCAAATTATAAATATTATGATATGGATGATGCAATCCTGCATGCTTTGGAAGTATATAATTCTATACAGGGAAAGGTATAAAAACAGCATCAATAATGGATAATATGAATAATTTGCATGATAATAATCCGCTTGTTTCTGTAATTATACCCGTTTACAATACAGGGCTTTATCTTTCGCAGTGCCTTGATTGTGTTGTGAATCAAACCTATAAAAATATTGAAATAATTATTATAGATGACGGCTCAACTGATAATTGCCCTGCTATATGTGATAATTATGCTTCCATGGATAACCGTATTAAGGTAATACATCAAGAGAATAGCGGTTACGGGAAAACGTGCAATACAGGGTTTAATATAGCATTAGGTGAATATATTTGCATAATAGAATCTGACGATTATGCAGAAAATAATATGATTGAATATTTATATAATTTAGCAATAAATAATGATCTGGATGTCGCCAGGTGCCATTTTTATAATTTTTATACAGATATAAGCATACAGAAACGTATTGACGTAGCAAATGTTCCCCTTGAAACTGTAATTCTTCCGGCGCAATTCCATAATATATTTTTCTGCCATCCGGCCGTGTGGTCCATGCTTTATAAAAGAAAATATTTAAATGATAATAATATAAGGTTTTTGGAAACCCCTGGTGCATCATACCAGGATACATCTTTTGTTTTTAAAGTATTTGCCTGTACAGAAAGGTTCATGCTCACTAAAAAGGCCTTAATGCATTATAGAATGGATAATGATAATTCTTCGTCAAATTCCAGCAGGAAGCTATATTGTGTAATTGACGAGTTCGCAGAAATAGAAAGATTTATTATCGAAAAAGGAATATATAATAAATTTATTTATATAATACCATGGGTTAAGTTTGCAAGGTATATCTGGAATTATCAAAGAATTAATAAAAAATATAGCTGGCTTTTTTTAAAGATATTTGCAAAGGAAATGCGAAGGCATATAAGAGAGAAATCAATTAATAGTGAAATTATATCCCCATATAATGCTTTGAAAATCCATATAATTGCATATTTATTTCCGCTATACCATATATTCAGAACGATAAAACCAAAGATCCCAAATGAGTCAAGATAAACCTTCAATAAAAATATTTACGCTGTATCATAAACCATATCCTGTTTTAAAATCCAAAATAATTATTCCATTGCATGTTGGTAGAGCAGACACAGAAAATCCATTTAAAGACAGAAAAGCTTTAGATGAATCTGACAGGGAATGGATGAAAAAAACAATGGCTGGTGATGATACTGGTGATAATATTTCATATAAAAACCGTAATTACTGTGAATTAACAGGGATATACTGGGCATGGAAAAATTATGATAAAATCGGGGATCCTGACTATATAGGTTTTATGCATTATAGAAGGCATTTCATTTTTAATGAGGAAGTTTTTAATTCATATATACCTAAAAATGATGATGAAAGGGCATATTCCAAATATACAGTAGGAAGNATNTTTCCTGGTTATGANAAATNCTTCGGATTAACAGATAAAATAATAACGGAATATTGCAAAAAATATGATTGTATTATGCCAAAAAAAGCTGAGCTTAAATATATTGGGGCAAAATCGATTAAAGAAGATTATAAATCTTTAATTGGGGGATTAAAGATAAAAGATTATAAAACTCTTGTTAGTACCATTAAAAAAGCTGCGCCGGAATATTATAAAATAATAAAAAAAAGAATGTTAAAAACAGACAAGAATTGTTTCCATAGTTTTATCCTTAAAAAAGAATTATTTTTTGAATATTGCTCATTTTTGTTTAAAATTCTGGATGAAGCAGAAAAAAAGATCGATGTATCGAAATATTCAATAAATGGGCAGCGTACTATTGGTTATCTTGGCGAATTATTGTTCGATTGTTATATGGATAAGATTAGAGAGGAAAATCTTGTTAAATATAAAGAATTAGGACTAACACACTTGTGTATCGATAAAATACCCTCTTCAATAAAAAATAAAACTGCAATTGTTCTTTTGGCTTGTTATGATTATGAATCCCTGGAGATTGCCTTAACATCTTATTGTAAATATTTATCTATGGATACTAAGCTTTATATCCTTCAAAATGGAAGAGGCACCTATGATTGTGAGCGGACATATAGAGTAGCACAGAGGTTTGAAAATTTATATCCAAATAATATTAAAGTAATAGATTCTATTGAACCGCAAAAACCGTATTTTGCAATCCGCGAATTAATAAATTCCAAGGAATTGGAAAAATATGAATATATATGCAAAGTTGATGAAGATTCTTTCCCAATTACCCATGATTGGCTGGATAAATTATGCGAGTCCTATGAAAGAAATTATTATGTATATGGTAATAATCTAGCTTATGTAAGCCCGCTGATTAATAATAATCCTTTTGGTTTTAAACAAATTATTGAAAACTCAAGAAATCTAAAAGAAGAATATTTTAAAAAAATTGCTAGGGATCATAAAGCGGGTGTTAATTCAGGCCCAAAAGAATATAAAGCAGAGTATATACTACAAAAAAATGAGATTGATGGAGGGGAGTGCGGAACTATCTGGAGATATAGCCATATAGCAAGGTGGCTTCATGAGAAAACTACACTATTTCCTGATAATTTTATAAAAATGACATCGTCCCTGGAAGACATTGAAATTGGGAACATAAGATTCAGCATAAATTGTATATTATTTGCAAAATA